>Ga0182018_10000061_pt1 | contig 126197 bp, 117 predicted proteins | sample 812P2MmetaG_FD_120490 | JGI IMG/M metagenome (GOLD analysis project Ga0182018, IMG submission 120490) | Permafrost microbial communities from Stordalen Mire, Sweden - 812P2M metaG | ecosystem: Environmental > Terrestrial > Soil > Wetlands > Permafrost | place: Sweden: Stordalen | collected...
AACGCCCCCATCTGGCCAAACGAGAGCACGCCGCCGGTGACCGCTCCGGCACGTCCGAATGGCGCCAGACGTGCCGACTCGGAAAGCAAAATTCCATGCCACGACATCGCGGTGGCGCTGAGCACGCCGGTGACCACGCCGATCGCGATCGCGGGCCATGCGCTGGTGAATGCGCCCATCAGCACGACGCTCGCCGCCATCCCGAACGCGAGGCCCGCCATGACGTGCCGAGGTGCTATGAAGAAACCGCCAATCCAGCCCCACAGGATGCGGCACGGGATGGCGATCGCGATGACGGCGGAAAACATTGCTCCGGCCGCCACCAGGTCATAGCCGAGCGCCGTCAGATACGTCACGAAATAGGCGATGAATACCGCCTGCAATCCGTTGAACGCGAAGCAGGCGAAGGACAGCGCGCGCAGCTCCCTCACCGCCAGCACGCCGGTGATCGTTGTGCGAAAGTCTGACCAATAGATCTTGTGGGTCGGTTCCGGATCAGTATCGAGCCTGCCGTGCAACGGTTGCAACAACAACGCGAACAGCCAGCACATCGAGGCCGACACCAGCATCGTGCCGCGCCAGCCCAAAATCCCCGCCAACAACGGACCGAGCGAGCCGCCAAGCAGGATGCCCGCCGGAATCGCCGTTTGCGTGACCGAGAAAGCGAACGGCGCATATCGCCGCACCGACCATCTTCCCAACAATTGCGAACTCGCGGGCGTCGCGACGGCGGCGATTCCGTTGCCGACCAAAGCCGACAGTACGAACCCCGCCGCGCCACCGATCACCGCGATCGCCATCCCGCCACCGGTCGACAGCAGCGCGATCTGACTCATGCGGATCGCGCCGTGACGAATGATGAAGCCGCCCGATCCGAGTTGTCCGATCAACGCGGCGATCGCCACGAGGCCGAAATAAACGCCAACCCAGGACGGATCGGCGTGCAGTTCGAGGATGATCAGCGGCGCCAGCACCGCCGGCAGCACCCGGCCGACCGAGCCGCAGGTCTGTTGCAGAAACATCGCCACGACGGCGATCAGCATGCGGGTCAAATGGAGGGGTTCCTTTGGACCGGACTGTTGCAACCCAAAGCCCGCCCGGCGTCAACGTCAGCGCGGCGCGATCGCGTATTCCCGGGTTTCCCCGAACGCCAGCACGTCGAAATCGTTTTCCGGCAGGCCGGATGCGGCTCGGGCCTGCCGCAACGCATGCACCGGCGCGTCGATCGCCTCGTCGGTCAACTGGAACGTGCCGAAATGCATGCCGATGCCGCGGCGTGCGCCAAGATCGCGAAAAGCGCGCACCGCCTCCGCCGGGTTCATGTGTTGCTGGCTCATGAACCAGCGCGGCTCGTAGGCGCCGATCGGCAGCAGTGCCAGATCGATGCGCGGGAAGCGCTGCCCGATCTCGGCGAAGTGCCGGCTGTAACCCGCGTCGCCGGCGAAATACACGACCGCGCCGCCGGCCTCGACGACAAAGCCGCCCCACAGGCTGCGATTGCGATCATACAAAGTCCGGGCGGAGAAATGTTGCGCCGGGACATACGTCGCGCGCGCGCCCGCGAGTTCGGCGCTGTCCCACCAGTCCAGTTCCACCGCCGATTTGATCCCCGCCTTGGCGAGATGGCGCGCGTTATCCAATCCGGTCGCGAACGCCGGCGACCAACGCTTCCGCACCCGGCGCAATGTCGGCAGGTCCATGTGGTCATAGTGGTTGTGCGAGACCAGGACGGCATCCACGCCCGGCAACGAATCCAGGCGCTGCCCAGGTTTGCGCGCCCTCCGGGGACCGGCGAATGAGACGGGGCTGCAGCGCTCGGACCAGATCGGGTCGGTCAACAGGCAAATGCCGCCAATCTGCAGCAGGAACGTCGAGTGGCCGATGAAAGTCACGGCGACGCGGTCATGCGCGGCCCGGCCCGGGGGCGGGAGCGAGGGATCGACGACACGGTCTGGCCACGGGGCTTTGTTCCGCTCGCGCCGCCAGCGGCGGATATCGTCAGGGGTCTTGCCGTGTGGGGCATGCGGGTTGAAGAACCGCTCGCCGTCGAAGTGATCGGTGCGTGAGGCCGGCGGCGATCCTGGCTTCGAAATTCCGTCCATCTGTCCCATCCTGTTGGCGCCAGATGCAACCCCGCCGCCGATGCCAAGGTTCCGAGCGTCACTGACCTGGGTCAATGCCCCGACGCGCGGCAACCGGCATCACGAGTGGGCGTGGAGAGCGCGAATGAGTGCAACCGGGTTGAACGATGGCAAGGTGGTCGCGGTGCGTGGTGCGGTGGTCGACCTCGCGTTCGCCTCCGGCGTGTTGCCGCCGATCAACGACGCGGTTTCGCTTCAGACGGATAATGGCGGCTCGGTCATGGCCGAGGTCCAGGCGCATCTGGACGGCTTCACCGTCCGCGCCATCGCGCTGCACGCCACCACGGGCCTGCGCCGAGGCGACATCGCGACACCAACCGGTGGTCCGGTCACCGTCCCGGTCGGCGACGCTGTGCTCGGCCGCCTGATCGACGTCACCGGCCGCGTCGGCGACAACGGCGCCGCGCTGGCCGACGATGTGCCGCGCCGGCCGATCCATCGTGCTCCGCCGCCGCTGTCGGCGCGGACCGGAACATCGGAGTTGTTCGCCACGGGGATCAAGGTCATCGACCTGCTGGCGCCGCTGGCACAAGGTGGCAAGGCGGCAATGTTCGGCGGCGCCGGTGTAGGCAAGACCGTGCTGGTGATGGAACTGATCAACGCCATGGTCGTCAGCTATCAGGGCATTTCGGTCTTCGCCGGAGTCGGTGAGCGATCCCGCGAAGGTCACGAAATGCTGCTCGACATGACGCGGTTCGGCGTGCTGGGTCACACTGTGCTGGTTTATGGTCAGATGAACGAGCCGCCCGGCGCGCGCTGGCGGGTGCCGCTGACCGCGCTGGCCGTCACCGAATATTTTCGCGATGAAAAGCACCAGAACGTGCTGCTGCTCATGGATAATGTCTTCCGTTTCGTGCAGGCGGGCGCCGAGGTCTCCGGCCTGTTGGGCCGTCTGCCGTCTCGTGTCGGCTACCAGCCCACGCTGGCGAGCGAGGTGGCGGCTTTGCAGGAACGCATCGCCTCGGTCGGCGGCGCCTCGGTCACCGCGATCGAGGCGGTGTATGTGCCGGCCGACGATTTCACCGATCCGGCGGTGACGACGATCGCCTCGCATGTCGATAGCATGGTGGTGCTGTCGCGCGCCATGGCGGCCGAGGGCATGTATCCGGCGATCGATCCTATCGCGTCATCATCGATCCTGCTCGATCCGTTGATCGTCGGCGAGGACCATGCCGCCGTCGCCATCGAGGTTCGCCGCGCCATCGAACATTACCGCGAACTGCGCGATGTCGTTTCGCTTCTGGGCATGGAGGAGCTCGGCGCCGAAGATCGCCGCATCGTTGAACGGGCCAGACGATTGCAGCGTTTTCTCACCCAGCCATTCATCGTGACCGAGGCGTTCACCGGCGTTCCCGGGCGTTCAGTCCCGATCGCCGATACCATCGCCGGATGCCGCGCCATCCTGGCTGGGGAATGCGACACCTGGCGCGAGACCTCGTTGTATATGGTCGGCACGCTGGACGAAGCGCGCGCCAAGGAAGACGCGGCGAAGGCTGTGGCATGAGCGGCGCGCTGCATTTGGTGATCACCACGCCGGAAGCGATCCTGGTGGATCGGGCGGACGTGAGTTCTCTGCGTGCCGAGGACAGCAGCGGCGGTTTCGGCATTCTGCCGGGCCACACCGACCTGCTGACTGTCCTGCCGCCATCGGTCCTGCGATGGCGCGACGCCACCGGAGTCGTCGCGTATTGCGCTCTGCGCGGCGGCGTGATGACGGTGACCGGCGGGCGAGATGTCGCCGTCGCCTGCCGCCAGGGTCTGATCGGCGACGATCTGGCGGCGCTGGAGACCGAGGTCCAGGCGCTGCGCGCCACCGAAGCCGACGCGGAACGGCGCGCGCGTGTCGAACAGGTGCGGCTGCACTCACGCGTGGTGCGGCAGTTGATGCGCTATCTGCGGCCAGGTTCCATGATGAGTGGCGAATTGCCCGGAACAAAGGACGATGCGCCGTGACCGGCGCGCCGGACGACCGTTTGGCGGAAGCCGCTCGCCGCGCCGCCGATCGCGTGAAATCCGGCGAAGCGAACCCGGAACCGTCGCTCGGTGTCCGACTGGGCCAGGTGGGAATCCTTGGGTGGACGATCGTCGTGCCGGCCTTGATCGGGCTTTTCCTGGGCCGCTGGCTGGATCGCTCGCTGGCGACCGGCATTCAGTTTTCCGCCGCGTTGCTGATGGTGGGCGTCGTGGTTGGCTTCTGGTCAGCCTGGCGTTGGATGCAGCGGTTTTGAGGGCGCGGCGATGACACCGGATATTCTCGCTTTCTGCACGGGATTGCTACCCAGGGCGCTGGGAGGATTCGCGGCCGGCGTGCCGCTGGGGTTGGTCCATTTCAGTTCGCTGTGGCTGAACGTGCGCCTGTTCACCACCGGAGGCGCCGCTCTGGCGCTCGGCCTGCAGTTGCTGCGTTTCGCGCTGCTGCTCGCGGTGCTGGTCGCGCTGGCGATGGCCGGCGCGGCGGCTCTGTTGTTCGGCGGCCTCGGAATATGCGTGGCGCGCCGCGTGGTGCTGCGGCGTGTAGGAAGCGTGTGATGGGCTCGCCGCTCACTCTCAATCCGGTCTTCCACGTCGGTCCCGTCCCGATCACCTCGCCCGTCCTTATCACCTGGGCTATCATGCTGCTGCTGACCGGTTTCGCCGCGCTGGCGACACGGAGGCTCGCTCTGGTCCCGTCGCGCACGCAGACCGTGCTGGAAATGATCGTCGGCGCCATCGACGCGCAAATCCGCGACACCATGCAGGTCGATCCGTCACCGTATCGGGCGCTGGTCGGAACGATTTTTCTGTTCGTGCTGATCGCCAACTGGTCGTCTCTGCTGCCGGGCGTGGAGCCGCCGACCGCCCATCTGGAAACCGACGCGGCACTGGCCTGCATTGTGTTTGGCGCGACGATCGTTCTGGGTCTCCGCTCGCGCGGCCTGCTCGGTTACCTGAAAACCTTCGCGGAACCAACCTGGGTCATGATCCCGCTGAACATCGTCGAGCAGATCACGCGGACCTTCTCCTTGATCGTGCGCCTGTTCGGCAATGTCATGAGCGGCGTGTTCGTCGTTGGCATCATTCTGACGCTGGCCGGTATTCTGGTGCCGATCCCGTTGATGGCCCTCGACCTTTTGACCGGCGCGGTGCAGGCCTACATCTTCGCCGTGCTGGCGACCGTGTTCATCGGCGCCGCTGTCGGCGAAACTCAACAGAAACGGACAGAACCATGAGCGACATCCAAAGCATCAGCATTCTGGCGGCCGCGATCGCGGTTTCCTTCGGCGCGATCGGACCGGCTCTGGGCGAAGGGCGAGCGGTCGCCGCCGCCATGGACGCCATCGCCCGTCAGCCCGAGGCGGCGGGAACCCTGTCCCGCACTTTGTTCGTCGGTCTGGCTATGATCGAAACGATGGCGATCTATTGTCTGGTGATCGCGCTGCTGGTGCTGTTCGCAAATCCGTTCGTGAAGTGAGCCGCGCGCGATCATGCGGATCGACCTGTGGACTCTGGGATTGCAGACAGTCAACGGCCTTGTACTGGTGTGGCTGCTCGCGCGTTTCCTGTTCCGTCCGGTCGCCGCGATGGTCGCCGCGCGCCAGGCGGAAGCGGCACGCATGTTGAGCGAAGCGGCGGCGGCGCGCGCCGCGGCGGGAGCGGAACGAAACAAAGCCGCCGAGGCGAACGCCAATCTCGCGCGTGATCGCGGTGAGGCGTTGCAGGAAGCCGCCGCCGAGGCCAACACGGAAAAGGCGGCGATCCTGACCGAGGCGCGCGAGGAAGCAGACCGGTTGCGTGACACGGTGCGTGAGGATGCCGAACGAACCAGACTCGATGAAGCGGCGAAAGCGAATGCGCGCGCCAGTCAGTTGGCGGTCGATATCGCGGCGAAAGTGTTGCGCCGTCTGCCGGATGCGGCCCGCGTCGCCGGATTCATCGACGGACTGGCGGAGGCGGTCGCCGCACTGCCGGAGGCAACAAGGTCGGGCATTGGGAGCGTGGTGCATCTGCGCGCGGCCCGCGCGTTGACCGAGACGGAAATCAGCGACTGCCGCGCGGCGTTGATTCGCGTACTGGGCTCTGACATCGAAATCGTCGTGGTAGTCGATCCTGGCCTGATCGCCGGCCTGGAACTGGATACGCCGCACGCCGTCGTGCGCGACAGTTTTCGCGCCGATCTCGACCGCATCGCCACAGCACTGATCGATCATGACGCCGCCGGATCGTAATTCCGCCCGTCCCGGCCCCGATTGGCTCGCTCGCGGCCGAGCCGCGCTGGAGCGGGTGACGCTGGAAGCCCAGGCGGAGACGATTGGCCGGGTGGAACGGATCGCTGACGGGATCGCGTATGTCTCAGGTCTGCCGGATGCGAAATTGAATGAGCTGCTACATTTCGATGGCGGCGGCGCGGGCTACGCGCTGACTCTGGACCGGGAGGAGATCGCCGTCGTGTTGTTCGATGAAGGCACGGGCATCGCGGCCGGTGCACGGGTCAACGGCACCGGCGAGGTGGTGCGTGTGCCGGTCGGTCCCGGGCTTCTGGGCCGCGTCGTCGATCCCTTGGGGCGTCCTCTGGATGGCGGCCAGCCGCCGGCGGCGGAGGCGCACCATCCGGTCGAACGCCCCGCGCCGGCGATCATCGAACGCGATCTCGTTTCACAACCGGTGGAAACCGGCATCCTGGTGGTCGATACTCTGTTCACCATCGGCCGCGGTCAGCGGGAACTGATCATCGGCGACCGGGCAACCGGCAAAACCTCGATCGCGGTCGATACCATCGTCAATCAGAAACATTCCGATGTGATCTGCGTTTATGTCGCCGTCGGCCAGCGGGCCAGCGCCGTTGAACGGGTGATCGAGGATGTGCGGCGCCATGGCGCGCCGGAGCGTTGCGTTTTCGTCGTCGCCTCTGCCGCCGCGGCATCGGGACTGCAATGGATCGCGCCATTCGCGGGCATGACGATCGCGGAATATTTCCGTGACCGCGGGCAGCATGCGCTGATCGTGATCGACGACCTGACGAAACACGCGGCGACGCACCGGGAACTTGCGTTGCTGACCCGTGAGCCTCCGGGACGCGAGGCTTACCCTGGCGACATCTTTTACGTTCATGCACGGCTGCTGGAGCGGGCGGCGAAATTGTCCGCGGCGCTTGGCGGCGGCTCGCTGACGGCACTGCCGGTGGCGGAGACCGACGCGGGGAACCTGTCGGCTTATATTCCGACCAATCTGATTTCGATCACCGACGGGCAGTTGGTCGTCAATTCGCATCTGTTCGCGGCGAATCTGCGGCCGTCGGTCGATGTCGGGCTTAGTGTGTCCCGGGTTGGCGGCAAGGCGCAGGCGCCGGCTCTGCGCGATGTGTCGGGCCGTATCAGGCTGGATTACGCGCAGTTCCTGGAATTGGAGATGTTCACGCGGTTCGGCGGCATCACCGATACACGTATCGCCTCGCAAATTACGCGCGGCGAACGAATCCGCGCATTACTGACGCAACCTCGGTTCGCGGCGTTGCGGATGGTTGATCAGGTGGCGTTGCTGGCATCGCTGGCCGAGGGTGTGTTCGACGCGTTTCCCGCCTCGGTCATCGCCGCCGTTCGGGCGCGCCTGGCGGCGCATCTTGACGCTCAGGCGCATGAGTCGGTGGCGGAGGTGGCGAAGACGGGCGAACTGGATGACGCGATACGAGGGCGTCTTGTCGAAGCGACGCGGGCGTTGGTTCAGGAAATCGCGGCCGCATGACAGACCGGCTGAGCGACGTCCGGGCACGCATCGGCACTGTGGAGCAACTCGCCGCCGTGATCACCGCCATGCGCGGCATCGCGGCGGCGCGAGCGCGGGAGGCACGGGGACAGCTCGACGGCATCCGCCGTTACGCCGGGATGATCGGAACCGCGATCGGGCGCGCTTTGAGTTTCCTCCCGGAACCGGAACGGTCGGGCCAGGCGCGCGGCGTGCACGCCATCATCGCACTATGCGCCGAGCAAGGTTTCGCGGGTGCGTTCAGCGCGCGCGTGCTGGACGTGGTGGACGGGCTGACTCGGGCTGAGCCGGGGCAACGGACGGAACTGCTGTTGATCGGGGATCGTGGATTGCAGGCGGCGCGGGAACGCGGTCTGGAGGTCGCGTGGTCGGCGCCAATGGTTTCGCGCGCCGGTCAGGTTTCCGGATTGGCCAATCGGATCGCGGAGGCATTGTACGAACGGCTCGATTCCGGGCTGGTGGCGCGGGTGACCCTGGTGCATGCGCTGCCCGGAGAGGCGGCGGCGATTCAGATCGCGGAAACGAAGCTGGTGCCGTTCGATTTCGATCGTTTCACGATGCCGCGAGGTGCGGTGGAGCCGCTGCTGACCATGTCCCCGCGCGTATTGCTGGAAAATCTGGTGGAGGAATATGTCTTCGCGGAATTATGCGAGGCGGTGCTGTTGTCTTACGCGGCCGAAAACGAGGCGCGGATGCGCGCGATGATCGCGGCGCGGACCAATGTCGCCGATACGCTGGACGAACTGATCGCGCTGTCGCGCCAGTTGCGGCAGGAGGAGATCACCAATGAAATCATTGAGCTCGCGGGGGGCGCGGCGGCGAATGCCGGACGGTAATGATGCGTTTTCATTTCCATCCACCGACCTGATCGGACGGTCGTGGTTTCGGCACGCCGATATTTGGCGATGAACTCTGAGCTCTCTGAGTCTCTGAGATCTCTCGGATAAATTCTTTCCTTCATGTCCACCCATTCTGGACGGAATTTTCATGCCGCCGCCGGATGGGCCGGATGCCCAGATCGACAAAGCCAGAATTTATCTGAGAGTTCTCAGAGACTCAGAGAGCTCAGAATGGCGAGGTCAAACATGGGATATCCATCCTCTTGGGCAACGCTGTGGGATTTGCAAAGGATGATTTCTGGGCGGGTCGTCTGGCCGGTCATGCCGTGATCGAGTAAGTAGCGCGGCCCTTACCAGGCCGGAACGAACTTCCAGTCGCGTTTGCCGTCTCGTTCAAGCAACGTTCGTCCGTGGCCGAATGGTTCATTGGTGACTCCGCGCACGTGCACCTCGATGCGATCGACGTCGACCTTGGCCACGATCATGTTCGCATCGGCGAAGCCTGGCGGAAATTGCTCGTCCATCGCGGTTGACCACAAGGTGCGCATCTCCGCCGTGTCCTCGATGATCGTCGCGCGGCCGCCCAGAGCGACCCAGGCATCGCCGGACGCGTGTTGATAAGCCAGCGTGACCAGCGGCGCTTCCCGCATTTCCGCCACCTTGCGCGAGCCGCGGCGGACCAGGAAACGGCGTGTCCATTCGTCGCTTCCGGGAAGCCCAGGTTGGGAGCGGACCGCTCGCGCATTGGTGCCGCCGTCCGCCGATCGCGTGGCGAGCCAGCAATGCGGCACATCGGCGATCGTCTCCCGCGCGGCGGCGAGGAAGCGGGCGATCTGGTCCTGGGTGAACTGAGGAACCGGTGGCAAGGCCGACATCTGACGTCTCCGCCGTGAACTGTCCGGCATCATGACGCGTGTTGACGGTGGAGTCTAGAACTAATATTCTAGAACGATGGGTCATCCGGCATTCGACAATTCGGACTTTCTGGACGCGGCGCTGGCCCTGGTGGCGGAGAATGGCCCGTCCGCGGCGACCGTCGCGGCGATCTCCGCCCGGCTGAAGGCGCCAACGGGATCGTTCTATCATCGCTTCGCGTCACGCGACGCGCTGCTGGGGGAGTTGTGGTTCAACACCGTGCTGGCGTTTCAGCAAGGGATCGAAGCGGCGCTGGACGCCGGCGATGGGCTCGGGGCGGCGCTGCACACGCCCGCCTGGGTGCGCGAGCATCTGGATGAAGGCCGCCTGCTGCTGCTGTATCACCGCGACGATTTCGTCCATGGCGACTGGCCTCAGACGCTGCGCGACCGTCTCGCGGAGCAGGGCAGGCGCGGCGAGGCACGGTTGAAGAAATTCGCCCGCACCACCTTCGGCCGCGCCGGACCCGCCGAAATTCGCCGCGCCCAGTTCGTCCTGTCCGAGGTGCCGGTCGCGGCGGTGCGGCAACATCTGATCCGCCGGGAGAAGCCGCCAAAAATCGTCGACGACCTGATCCGCGCGACGTGGCACGCGATCGTCGACGGGCGTTAGCCTCTGGTCGTTCCACGCCGGCGATGCCATGGTTCCGCCGATAAAGGGAGGAAACGGCGATGCCGAACTTTTTCACCATGTGCGCCACGGTATTCTCGCCGGATGGCGGGATCGATGACGCGGCGTTCCGTGGATATTTACAACGCCAGATCGATGCCGGCCTTGGCGTTTATCTCGGCAGCGGCGGCAATGGCGAAACCCACGCGATGTCGCGGGACGAGTTGCACACGATGTATCGCATCGGCGTCGAAATGTTCCGCGGCAAGGTCCCGGTGCACGCCAATTTGCCGGAGGAGACAACCGCTGACGCGACGATCGCTCAGGCACGGATCGCGGTGGACGCGGGGGTGGAGGCGCTGCATCTGTATACGGTTGAAGGCCGCCATGGTTATAAGCCCACCGACCGGGAACTGATCGGCTATTTCGACGACGTGCTATCGGTCATCGATCATCCCGTGGTGATCGCGGTCAATCCGACGATGGGATATATTCCGAAGCCAGCGGTGATCGCCTCCATCATTCGCGACCACAAACAGATCACTGGCGCGCGGTTGAGTGGACAGCCGCAAATTTATTTGATCGACCTTCAGGACATGGTCGACCGGCCGATCGAATATCACTGGCAACTCGGTTCGGGCGCGTTCGACCCGTTGGCACTGGGAGCGACGCTGTTCGCCGCCGAGGCGAACATCATTCCGAAGACATTCCGGGAGTTTATCGATCACGCACAGGGCGGGCGGTTCACCGCGGCGGGGAAGACTCTGGCGGATATTCGCCGGTTCAACCGGCTGATCATGCAATGGGGCCCCTGCGCGCGCTGGATCAAGATGTGCATGCGGATTTTGCGGCTACCTGGATGGGAGGGCGGACTGCGCAAGCCGTATTTGATGCCGGCGGATGACGAGGTGCGCGATTTCGCCGCCGCGTTGCTGCGACTACGGGTGCCGGAAATCGACGCGATGGCGCGCGACGCGGGTCTGAGCGTGCCGGCGTGAGGATGCCGAAGCGCGGCTTCATCGCGCTGTTCCTGTTTTCGTTGACGGCGATCAATTATATCGACCGGCTGGCGCTTTCGATGGCGGCTCGGCCGGTGGCGGAGGAGTTCCATCTTTCGCCGGTACAGCTTGGCTATTTGTTCTCGTCCTATTTATGGGCTTACGTGTTGGCCAGCATTCCGATGGGGATGGTGGTGGACCGCTTCGGCGCGCGCCGTACCGCCGCGGCCGGTATCGCGATCTGGTCGGCCGCCACCGCCTGCACGGGCGCGGGTCTGAACTACCTGATGCTGATGGCGTCCCGTTTCGTGATGGGCGGGGGCGAGGCGGTTACCAACCCCTGTGGCGCGCGGATCGTACGCGAGTGGTTTCCGGCGGCCGAGCGCGGCACCGTCAACGCCCTGTTCAACGCCGGTGCCTTCGCCGGACCAGCGTTGTCGGCGTTGATTGTCGGATCGCTGATTCAGGTGGCGGGGTGGCGGGTCGCATTCGTCGCGGCGGGTGTGATCGGGCTGATCTGGCTATGCGTCTGGTTGCGCTGGTTCGGTCCGCCGGAGCAGGTGCGTTGGCTGTCCGCCGAGGAGCGCGAGCTGATCACCGCCAGGCGTGGCATGGACAGCGCGGCGGTGACCGATAAGACCGGTGCCTCCGGGCTTTGGGGATTGTCGCGCACCCGGACGATGTGGGGATTGGCATTGATCGGTGGGTCGGACGCGTATTGTTCCTATCTGTTCCTTTCCTGGCTGCCCAGTTATTTGCAGACGGAAAGACATTTGTCGTTGGGAACGACGAGCGTTTATACGGCGGTGCCCTACGCGACGGCGTTCGTGATTTCGATCGGCGTGGCGCGGATCAGTGACCGCTATCTGAAGGGCGAAGGCGTGGATACCGGCAAGCGGCGGTTCTTCATCGCCGGCTCGTCGCTTACGGCGGCCGCGTTGATCGCCTCCGTGCCGTTCGTCGACAGTGTGCCGCTGCTGTTGGGCATGATCGCGGTCTCGATCGGCTGCATCGCCACCAACACGTCGCAGGTTTTCGCGTTGACCAATGATCTGTTGCCTGACCCAAAGGATATCGGCAAGGCGATGGGGTTTGAGGTGGCGGCGGCCAACGTGATCGGTTTCCTGTCGCCGATCGTGACCGGCTACGTCATCGCGATCACCACCAGTTTCAACATGGCATTTGTCATCGCCGGCGCGATGATGCTGGTTGGGGCCAGCTCGGCGTTGTTCATCGCCAACCGGCCGATGCGGTTGCCGGAAGGTCGTTGAATTTACGCCGGCCGGCCCTTCCGCCGGCTGAACAGCGGCATCCCAAGGTTGAGTGCCAACGCCCAAAGCGCCTGACGTGGACTCATGAAACTCCACATGATCGCGAGTGCCGAGGACACGATCAGAATACCAAGCGCAATTCGCCGGTCGCGCAGATGGTCGGCTCGCTCGAACGAAGGTGTCAGTGCCAGCAAACGGAATGATACCGCTGAAATCAGGATTGTGTTGCCGGCGTAAAGCCAGATCGAGGGCGCGAGATCCGGGAATCGTCCAACGACAATGGTGGCGAGCGGTACGCAGGTGATGAGCAGGTGATAAGCCAGCCACCATTCCGCGTATTTCTGGCTACAGGTCTCATCGTGTGAGCGCAGCCGGATGTTCGACAGCCAGCGCAGCCCGAGCACCGCGAAGCTCAGCGCGTAAGGCAGAAACTTCGGTTCCAGATCGAGCAGTCCGCGGACCAGGTCATGTGTGTCGTGAGCCTGAAACGCGTCCGGCAGACGTACGTCGAGCACCAGCAGCGTCATGGCGACGCCGAAGATGCTGTCACTCAGCGCGTCCAGGCGGGCTTTTGAGTACAGGGTGCTTTCTCCCGGTAGGGTAATGGTGCATGACCGGCCGGTGCGCGCTAGCCGCCGTTGACATATGATAGTCCGTTCAATGAGGGCACAAGATGCTTTACGCATGCTCCATCGCCGTGCTGTGCGCGATGCTGTCCGGCGCGGCGTCTCGTGTTTTCGCCGCCGACCCCGACGCCGGCGAGGCGGTTTTCAAGACGCAATGCGGCATTTGCCATTCGCCGCTGCAAGGCAAGAACATGGTGGGGCCCAGTTTGTTTGGCGTGGTGGGACGCAAGAGCGGCTCGGTTGAGGGGTTCCATTATTCGGCGGCGAACAAAGCAGCCGACATTACCTGGACGCCGGAAGTGCTCGACAAATATCTGACGGCGCCCCGGGAGGTCGTGCCGGGCACGATCATGACCTACGCGGGATTGAAAGATGATGCGAAACGGGCGGACCTGATCGTGTACCTGGCGACGTTGCATTAGGGAACCATCGGGTCGCGGTTCCGGCCGCGTTATGGTCCGGATCGGGAACGGCGCTGGCGGCGGGGATGACCGGTTGGCGGTGGATCGAGACCAGGTCAGGATACTTCCGGCACAAAGCAAGGACATAGCGCATGGCCGATCTTCCGTTGATACTGACCGCCGCCGATTACGCGCGCCTGATGCCTCTGGCTACCGGCATGGTGAAACCCGAAGGCATCGATCTGACGCTGCTTCTGGGCCGCTCGGGTTCATGGACGGAGCGGGCGGGGATGCTGCGGCGGGCACTGAACGATCCGGTGGTGCATGGTGGCGAAGCCTCGATGGCGGGGCATTTACGCCGGGTCGAGGCGGGTGACAAAAGCCACGTCGCACTGCCGGTGTTTCCGCTGCGCAATTTCACCGCGCGCGATCTTTATGTGCGCAAGGATGGTCCGGTGAAGACCGCCGCCGACCTGATCGGCAAACGCGTGGGAATGTACGACTGGGTCGCCAGCGGTTCGATTTGGTATCGTCACTTCCTGCATTTCATCGGCGTCGATCCGGCGAAGCTCCAGTGGTGGATCGGTGAGGTCGACGAACCCCGCATCACCAACCATCTCTACACGCTGCCCGATGGCGTGCATGGCACCCCTCCAGGCCAGGCGTTGTCCGAGATGCTGATCGCGGGCGAGCTTGACGCGCTGCTCAGCCCGCCGAAGCCGCGCAAATATCATCCCGTGAAAGGACCGATCACGCGGCTGTTTCCCGATTTCCGCGCGATCGAGAGCGAGTATTTCCGCCAGACCGCCATGTTCCCGCCGCAACATCTGATCGTGTTGCGCCGGCCGGTGTGGGAGGCGAACAAATGGATCGCGCGCGGTCTGACCGATGCGTTCATCCGCGGCAACGACATGTTCGACGCGGCGCAACGCGGCTTCCCCTATGTCTCGCCCTGGCTGGAGGCTGATCTGGAGGCGACCGAAGCGGTCATGGGCACCGACTTCCACCCGTATGGCTTCGAAAAAAACCGTCGCACCATCGAAGTCTTCGCCAACCAGGCGTTCGAACTGGGCATTGTCGGCCGCCGTATCTCACCCGAGGAGTATTTTTCCGAGTTTCTCGAAGCCTGAGCCGCGTTTCGATTGACATTCGCTTCCCGCGGCGGCGACGATACGATGAAACCAAGGGGGCCCGGATCATGCTCATTCATCCTTCCAACGTGTCGCGGCGGGCGTTGCTGGCGGGAGGCGCGGTTTTGGCGTCGGGTTTCCCCGGCGGTGCCCGGGCCGCCGGCGGCAAGACTTTCGTCACCGCGAACAACAGCCCCTACGACACGCTCGATCCGCATATGGTGTTTGATATCGGCCGCATCGCGACACGATTGAATATGTATGACTGCCTGGTGCGCTGGGTTGATAACCCACCCAAACTGCGGTTGTGGCTGGCGGAGAAAATCGACATCGCGCCGGACGGTATCACTTACACCGTCACGCTGAAGCCGAATGCGAAATTCCACGACGGGTCGCCGGTTACCGCCGACGATGTGGTGTACTCGATGGAGCGCATCCTGGGGATGAAACAAGGCGCGTATGGTCTGTTCAAGGGCACGGTCGATCCCGGCAAGACCAAGGCGCTGGACGCGCGCACGGTGCAATTCACGCTGAACCAGCCTTATGCCGTGTTCACTTCCATCCTGGCGGAACTCTGGGTGGTGAACAGCAAAATGGTGCGGGCACAGGAAAAATCCGGCGATTGGGGCGCGGCGTGGCTGGCGCGGAACGAGGCGGGCTCGGGTGGATTCAAACTGCATCGCTACGATCCGGCGATCGGCTTCCAGGCCGACCGGTTCGAGGAGCATTTCGCCGGGTTCGGCAATTCCAACATCACCTCGATGGAATTTCGTGTCGTGCTGGAAACCGCCAGCCGTTCGCTTGGCGTGCAGAAGGGTGAGTTCAATACCACGGACGGCTATCTGCCACAGGATCAGGTCAAGCGGCTGCGCGAAACCGGCAGTGTGCAAATCCTGGAAGCGTCCTCGCTGCGGACGATGTATTTCATCATCCACAATCAGCGTCCGCCACTTGACGATGTAAACCTGCGCAAGGCGTTGTGCTACGCGTTTGACTATGACGGGTTCATCAACAATATCCTGTCCGGTTCGGTATCGCGCAACGCCGGCATCATTCCCGACAATTTGTGGGGCGTACCGAAGGATTTGAAGGGCTACACCTTCGATCTGGACAAGGCAAAACAGCATCTGGCGATGGTGAAAGGGCCGATGCGGCCGTTGGAGATCGGCGTGCTGGCGGGCTTCGACCAAAGCGAAGCGGCGGCGCAATTGCTGCAGGCCGGATGCGCGAAGCTCGGGATCGACGTGAAGCTGAACAGCGAGCCGTGGCCGGTGATCTCCGGCAAGTTCGCCGACAAAGACAAGATGCACGATCTGGTGCCGCTGTGGCGCAGCGCCTATTTCGCCGATCCGCACAACTGGACGGGATTTATGTATAACAGCCGCAACATCGGTGCGGGCAACGCCAGTTTTTACAAGAACGCGCGGTTCGATGAGCTGACCGACAAGGCACTGACTCTTACCGGGCAGGAGGAGCGGCAGCCGCTGTATGAGGAAGCGTCTCGGATACTGGTCGACGACGCGGCCGGATTGTTCATCTACAATACGAAATGGTTTGGTCCATTCACCAAGAATGTCCACGACGTGCGGTTCTGCCCAATCGGGGACGCGCAGGATATTCGGTGGATGAGTATGAGTTAGGCGGGTGAGGAGTCTGCCGGTGACGGGTCGTGGCGGTTGACGCTCTGAAAGGAAGCAAGATTTTCAGCACGAAGCATGCGGTGAACGCACGGGCGACACGGAGAACGAAAGAATTCCGGCGCCGCGCGCGCGTTTGATCGTGTTCCGAGCGACCCGTTTCGGCCATCTCCGTGTTTTCCCGTGCATTCTCCGCATGCTTCGTGCTGAAATCTTCCTTGCCGGCCGTGGAATTGGCACAGTCGGACGCCAGTCGAACTCAGTCTCTCGCGAGGCTTCTTTCCGCCGGCTCATTCCACGAAATGGCACGCCGCCTGGCTCCCGCCCTCCAACGTTCGCAACGCTGGCTCCTCCGCCGCGCAGCGGGCTTCGGCACGCGGGCACCGGGTACGGAACGCACAACCAGTTGGCTTGTTCGCTGGATTTGGTGGCTCACCCTCCAGCAAGAAACCCCGGCTGACCCGGCGTCCGCCCGCTACCGGCACAGAAGCCAACAGCGACTTTGTGTAGGGGTGCTTCGGCGTTGTGAACACCTGATCGGTGTCGCCGAGTTCCACCACCTTGCCCAGATACATCACCGCGATTCGCCGCGACATCAGCCGCACCACCGCGAGATCGTGACTGATGAACAGATACGTCAGCCCAAACCGCTCGCGTAGATCGAGAAACAGCCGCAGCACGATCGCCTGCACCGAAACATCCAGCCCTGATGTCGGTTCGTCCAGCACGACCAGACTGGGTTCCACCATCAGAATGCGAGCCAGTCCGACACGCCGCTGCTGACCGCCGCTTATTTCGTGCGGATACAGGTCCAGGTGGCCTTCGGGCAGACCGACCGCCGCCAGTACCTCCCGCACTCGCGCCCGCCGTTCCGCCCGCGGTAAATCCGCGTGGATCACCAAAGGCTCGGCCAGCGACCGGCCGATGCTCCAGTGCGGATCGAGTGAGGCGCCCGGATCCTGATAACAATATTGCAGCCCCTTGCGAAATTCACGCCCTTCGCGCGGCGACAGAAGGCCGATGTCGTTCCCTTCGAATGTGATGGTGCCCGCGCTCGGCTGATGGATGCCGGCGATGGTCTTGCCGATCGTTGTCTTGCCGCAACCCGATTCACCGACGATGCCCAGGACCTCTCCACGTGCGACCGCGATCGACACGCCATCCACCGCGCGCAACCACCCCGCGCGCCGTCCCCACGCATTCAGGATCGGAAAATGCGTGTGCAGGTCGTGCAATTCAAGAATCGGCGCGGCCTCGTTCATGCCAACACCAGCGCATGGTGGCAACGCACCTGATGACCCGGAGCGGGCTCCGACACCGGCGGCCGGCTGACATGGCAAACCTCCGACGCGCGCGGACAGCGTGGATGGAATCGGCAGCCGGGCGGCGGCGCCACAAGGTTCGGCACGTCGCCTGGAATACCGCGCAACGGCGCATCGCCCGACGGCAGGCTGTCCAGCAGCAGGCGCGTATAAGGCAACGCGGGCGCATTGAAGAACGCGTCGATCGGCGCGGTCTCCAGCGCCTGACCGGCGTACATCACCGTCACCCGGTCGCAGATTTCCCAGGCGGTGCCGAGATCGTGGGTGGTCAGCAACACCGACACGCCACGCTCGACCGCGAGTTGGCGCAGCAGCATCAGGATTTGCGCCTGGATCGTAACGTCCAGCGCGGTGGTCGGTTCATCGGCGATCACCAGCCGCGGCTCCGGCAACAGCGCCATGGCGATCATCAGCCGCTGCCGCTGACCGCCGGAAAGCTCGTGCGGATATTTTTTCAGCAACCGTTCCGGGTCGGGCAATTGCACCCGGCGCAACAACGTCATCACGCGATCCCTGTCGGAGCGCCGGCGGGCGCGTGAATAAAAGTTTTCCCACTGGCCGCGATCCGGCGATTTCCAGCGCATCAGTTCCGAAATCTGATCGCCCACGGTAAACAGCGGATTAAAAGCGCTGAACGGGTCCTGCGGCACGAAGGTGATGGCTCGGCCGCGGATTTCGCCGGCCGCCTCGCGCGGGTCGACCGTCAATAGATCGCGTCCATCGAACGCGATCGCCGTGCCGCTCGCGCGCGCGTTCGGCGGCAGGGCGCCAAGGATGGTGCGAGCCAGTGTCGTCTTGCCGCAGCCGGATTCGCCGACGAGGCCCATGATCTCGCCGCGGCGTATGGTCAGGCTGACCTCGTCCAGCACGCGCGCGACGCCGTTCTCGGTCGAGAACGCGACCGAAACGTCTCGCACGGATAACAGATCAGGCGCCATCCCGGCCTCGGGACAGTTTTGGATCCAGCGCGTCGCGCAATCCGTCGCCAAGCAGGTTGAAGCCCATGACGACCAGCAGGATGGCGAACCCGGGAGCGGCGGCGTACCACCAGGCCTGGGGCAGGAATTCTCGGGATTCGGCGATCATGCGGCCCCATTCGGGCGACGGCGGAGGCGGGCCGAGCCCAAGAAACCCCAACGCCGCCGCGATCAGGATGGTGCCGCCGAGACCGATCGTCGTGCGCACGATCACCGATGACGCGATCGAGGGCAGCACGTGCAACCCCATCACCCGTAACGGCGAGGCGCCGAGCGCCACCGCCGCCTCAATGAAAACTTCGTTGCGTACACTGCGAGTTTCGGCGTAGACCAGCCTGGCCCAGTACGGCCAGTAGGTAATCGACAGCGCCAGAATGACGTTATGGATCGCCGGTCCCAGGGTCTGCGCGATGGCGATCGCCAGGACGATTTGCGGCACGGCCAGGAAGACGTCAGACACTCGCATCAACAAATCGCTGAACCGGTTGTTGTAATAGCCCGCGACCAGGCCGACTGGCACGCCGATCAGCACGGCGGCCGAGGTCGCGGTCACCGCGATCAGGATCGTCAACCGCGCGCCGAATAACAGGCGGCTGAGAATGTCCCCGCCCATGCGGTCGGTGCCAAGCCAGTTCATATCGCTCGGTCCCAGCAAGCGGCGCGGCAAATGATAGGTATCGACATCTCCGGGAAACGGCGCCAGCACACCCGCGAACACAGCGCAAAACACCAGCAAGGCGATGATGATCAGGCCGGCCATGGCGGACCGGTCGCGTAACAATCGGTTCATCGTCCGCGAGGGTCCAGCAGGGTTTGCGCGATATCGACCGCCAGATTGGTCAGGATAAACATGACACCGGTGAACACGGTGAAGCTCATCACCGCGTTGTAGTCGGAGTGCAGGATCGAGTTGACCGCGAAACTTCCGAGGCCCGGCCAATCGAATACGGTTTCGACGACGACGGCTCCGGCGATCAGGTTGCCGAAGATCAGGCCGACTTGCGTCAGTGTGCCGATCAGCGCCGCGCGCAACAAATACTTCCACACGATGCGCCGCCGAGGAATGCCCATCGCGGTCTGATAGAATACAAAATTACTCGACATGACGTTGATCATGCCGGCTCGGGTGAATCGCACGATCGTCGCGATCGCCGGCAATGCCAGGGTCAGAACTGGCAGGACCAGATGCAGCAATGCCTGATCCAACGTCTCCCAGTCGCCACGCAGCACGGCGTCAAGAGTGAAGAAGCCGGTGATCGGATCGGGCCCCCAGCCATTGATCCGGCCCTGCACCGGAGTCACGCCAAGCCACATCGAGAACAGCAATTGTAACAGGATCGCCAGCCAGAACGCGGCCATGGCGAGGCCCGCGACCGTGACCACGCGAACGAAATGATCCAGCCAGGAATTGCGCCGCAGTGCCGCGACGACACCCAACGGCATGCCCACGGTGATCGCCAGCACCATCGCGTACAGCGCCAGCTCCATTGTCGCCGGAAGCCGCGACAACAGGTCCTCGGCGACCGGCCGCTGGGTGAACAGGCTGATCCCCATGTCGCCGCCGATCACGTCCTTCACGTAACGCAGGAATTGCTCGGGCAACGGCAGATCGAGCCCGTACTGTTGCCGGATCGCGGCGACCTGATCGGCTGAGGCGTTCTCTCCGGCCATGATCCGCGCCGGATCGGACGGGATGACGTGCGAGACCGTGAACACGATCAGCAGCAGCCCGAACAGGGTTGGCGGCATCCACAGGCAGCGCCGCGCGATCATGGCGAGCAGTCTCACGGGGCCAATGATCTCATGGGGCGAGCAGTCTCATGACCGGAGTATCGGCGGCTCTTCGCGGGTGCGGCAAGCCCGCGTGCTTGTCAGACGTCACTCGCCAATCCAGATGATAACAAGCCGAACCGCCAAGGAGTGCCCTGTGGAACGCCCCGAAATCCTCCGCCGCGAAATCCGTGCCATGGTGTTCGATCAGTACGGCACCATCGTTGATATGCAAAAAGGCCTGACCGAGCTCGTGGAACCGTTCCTGCGCGGCAAAGGCTGGAAGGGCTCCGCCAATGGTTTTGTTACCTGGTGGCGGCGTATGCATTACGAAAACTCGATGATCGATGCGCTGTGCGATCGCGGCCACACACCGTACCGGCAGATCGGTCATCGCGCGGTGTCCCAGGTGATGGACCGCTGCGGGTTCAAATATACACAGGATGAGGTCCGGCAACTCGTGGCCGGGATCGAGTCGTTGAAGCCATTCCCCGACGTCGTCCCGGCGCTGCATCGTCTGCGTTTCGCCGGATATAAGCTGATCATTCTGTCGAACGGCGATCCCGACATGCTTGAAGCGGCCGGCCCGCACATTGGCTTTCCGTTTGACCTGGTCATTTCGGTCCAGGAAGCGGGCTATTTCAAGCCACACTGGAAGACCTATGCCCGCGCCGAGGAACGGATCGGACTGGACCGCTCCGCCTGCCTGTTCGTCGCCAATCACGCGTTCGATTGCGTCGGCGCGAAATCCTATGGCATGCGCACCGCGTTCATCGACCGCCGACACCGCCCGTTCGGCGAAACGCCGCATCAGCCGGACCTGATCGTGCACGATTTCGCCGAACTCGTGGCGACAATGGGGGAAGCATGAGTCTCGAGGCGTTTCTGGTGCGTGATCCGGGACGGTTTCAGATTGTTACCGAGATCGGCTACTCCGACCTCGACCCCAACGAACACGTCAACCACGCGCGCTACCTTATCTATCTGGAGGAAGCGCGGCTGGCCTTCCGGCGGCTGCTCGATCGCGAAACGGGGTTGCCGGACAATGTGACCTGGCCGATCGCGGAACTGACGATCCGTTACCTGCGTTCGGCCGTGTATCCTGGCTCACTGACGGTCGAACTGGCGCCGATCCATGCCGGGCGGACCTCGTTCACGCTGGGTTACGGCATTTTCGACCACGCCGGCTGCCTCGCGGTGGCCTCCAACCGGAGCGTCTGTGTCGATCGCGCCACTGGCCAACCGATCCCCATCCCCACCGCCATCGCCACTCGACTGGGCCGAATCGCCTGACGAAATCCGCCGTTCTGGACAGCGGAAAGTGTCTTCGGCACCGCGGATGCCGAAAAATAGCGGATTTTTGCTGGTTACCTTCAAGAATCTGTTGCTCGACTCGCGGCGCTATGGTGTGGTCCGCGCGTTACAAGTGCTGAACAGTGAGGATTCCATGCCCGCAGCAAAAAAGGCCGCCCCCGCGAAGAAAGCGGCCGCGCCCGCGAAGAAGGCCGCCGGCAAGTCAGCCGTGCAGGTAACGATTACCCTGAAACAACTCGCCGCTCAGGTCGCCGCGAGCCACGAGATCCCGAAGAAGCTGGCAGAAGCGGTGCTCGATGATCTGGTCACCGCGACGTCGCAGCATCTGAAGAAAGGCGACAAGGTCCGGCTGACCGGTCTTGGCATTTTGCAGGTTCGTGCGCGCGCCGCGCGGATGGGCCGCAATCCCGCCACCGGTGAGGCGATCAAAATCAAGGCCAGCAAGAAGATCGCGTTCCGGCCGGCGAAAGAACTGAAAGAGTCGGTCTGACGGCACCAGCCGGGCGGGCAAATCAACCGGGAGGCTTCGCGGCCTTCCGGGTTTTGTCGTGCTTGTCGCCTGTCTTTGGCGACACCGGGACCGCGACCATCGCGAGTTGCCGCCGCCTGGGTCAAAAATGTCGATACAAATCAGAATCAATAAACGCCGCGAGACGCTGATGCAGCCGGGCGCGGAAATCCATGTCCGGGCTGGGAAGTTGCTGATCCGCCTGCTCGAACAGCGCTCGCGGATCGCATTCAACGAAAAACGAACGCCTGAGCAGGTCCAATGCGAATCGCGATCGCAGCGTCACATCGTCGCGTGACATCGTGCTGCCGGAGTCCGCCAGCCCGGTTGAAGTGATAAAGGGAAACAGGCACTGGACGCGCAATTTGCCCTCCGTCGCCTTTTCACGGATCAGCAGGTCGATCGGGCGTGTCGCGCCGCCTTCCAGTTCTTCCCTGAGAATATCGCACACCAACCGGATTGACCCGCGGTTCACCAAATAGGAGGTCGTCCCGGCGACATAGGGCACATGGCCGAACCGCACATCGGCGACGGCGCCATCCTCCGTGCGGTCAATCCGACTCTGAAACTCGCGGCGGCCTTCCCACCAGGCGTCGAGCGACAGGGTGATCGCCGACTCGGTGAACAGAATATCGAGACTTTCGAGTTGGCGGGAGGCTATCGCCTGGCGCAGAAAATATGGGGCTCGAGACGCCAGGATGGTGTCATCCTCGATGACGTGGAGGTGTTCCGCCCCGTCGAGATGCATCTGAAGCAACAAATAGTGTGAAAGGAAACAGCCGAGTTCGCCATCTGTCAGCGTGCTGGTGGCGACGCCGAACGGATTTCCCTCCACCGCCGGAAACCGGCGATACCGCGTCTCGGGACCCAAAGCTGTGAGTTGCGCCTCCATCGCGGCCCGGCGATCGGTAGCGCGGTCCAGATTGATGTAATATCCAATGTAGGACACGGGGTTCACACCTTTTGGCGAGCATCCGATCAGTTCCGCGCGAGAGCTCGGCGTCAGGGTAGTGCGCGGTATATTGGCGGACAAGACGTCAAAAGGCCTGGAAGGCGTCAGAGGTGACAAACCCCGCTATACGGGCATGCAACCGCTCCAGCGAATCTGAGTTCGAATTCGACAGTAACTGGTCAGCCAGTTCCAGTGCCGCTCGCTGATCGCACTCGACGAAGAACGAGTGCCGCAGCAACTCCATCGCGAACACAGAGAGTTGCTTGTCGTCGTCTGGAACTCTTGTGCTGGTGAAGGCGCCGGGCAGGACCGACGTGATGAAGGGAAACAGACAGCGTACCCGCAATTTGCCAGAAGCCGCCTCGTCACGGATCAGCACGTCGACCGGTTTCTCCGCGCCGCGTTCCAGTTCTCGCTGAATGATGTCGCAAACCAGACCAACGGAACGCCGGTTCACCAGGTAAGACTCCATGCCGGCGAGATAGGGTACGAAACCGTACTGAACGTCGATCGCCGTGCCATCATCCGCGCGCGTGATATTGGTTCTCCAGGCCTTTCGAGTCTCCCTGAAGAAGTCACGGAAGGCGTCAAATTTTTCCGAGAGGACGGTCGATGTGAAAAGCACATCGATGTCATCCAGCAAACCCATCGCGATGATCTGCTCGACGAATTGCACGGTACGGTTGGCCAGCACCGCATCGTCCTCAATGAGATGCAAATGACTGGCACCGTCACGATGCATTTGCAGCAACAGGTAATTTGAGGTGAGGCAACCAATCTCCGCATCACTGAGCCTGGCGCTGGCGACGCCATCGGGATTGCCGTCCACCGCCGGGAACCGGCGATAACGTGCCGGCGGGTTGAGCCGCGCGAGTTGTGCCTCCATCGCCGCGCGCCGGTCGGGAGATCGATCCAGATTGATGTAATATCCGATGTACGGCATGCGTTCCCTCACCGGTCGTTGCTGGTCAACACCAGATCGAAGGTGATGCAGACCGGATTCTCGCCGCGCGCCAACTCGCCCTCATGGACATTTCCCTGGGCGTCAACGACGAGCAGACGGAGTTTTGCCTTCCCGTCCGTGACATGGCCGCCTCGAACCAAGACCTCGGTCGCGTCGTCCGGCACCATGGTTCCATCAACGAAACATGTGCCGATCAGACTGCCGAGACTGCCGCGGATGCGGGCGTTCGGCATGCCATGCAAGCGGGCGATGGTTTCGACGGCGGTAACAATGTCCACATTCGGACGGACGCGCGCGGCCACCGCCGGCGCGTTCGCGTCCGACGGCCCCGATGGCTGGAACAACGTAAAGTTGGTTTCCTGGTCCAGCGATGTCGCGATCTCGATTGCACGAAAGCCCCATGCCTGAACTATCACTGGTTCCGTAACGATCGAATCACTGGTCAAAATATGACCACCGCGGCGAGCGCCATCCGGTTCGATCCAGGCGGCGTGACAGTGCAGATACGGTTGCCCGTCGTGCCAACCGAAGGTCGCATTGGCCAACTCGATCCTCGTGGTTCCCTCTGGCGCGCGCGGCGGCGAGAAATACGCGACGTGTGACGCATTGTCGGGCGGACCCGGCATCACATAGCGAAACGGATTGAGCGCGCCACTCGTCATCGTCAGCGTGCCGCCGCGCCAGGCCGCGTCCACCAACGGCCCGGTCACCGCCTCCAGCAAGGTCACGCCAGTGCGCGAGGGAAACGACAGCGTTTCGGCGATGCCGCCGAAACTGTCGATCCGCCGCGAATGCACTGGCCCAGGCTGATGCAGTGAACGCATCAGCGGCCGACCGCGTAACCTTGCATGCCGCGAGGGTTGGCGCCGGCGAACATCTGACCATCCGCTTCCAGCCTTGCACCGGACAGGCGGCCTTCGCTCCAGTCGTCGCCTTTGCTGGCGTCGTGGCCGCGGGCGCGCAGATCGCGCAGCACATCATCGGAGTAGCGGCCTTCGATCACCACCTTGCCGGGACGAGCGATACGCGGCCAGAAACTGCTCGGCCAATGTTCGGCATGGAACGAGGGCGCATCGATCGCTTCCTGGATGCTCAGGCCGTTATGGACCATGCGCAGGAACATGATCGCCGCCCATTGGTCCTGCTGATCGCCGCCCGGTGTGCCGAACGCCATCCAGGGCTTGCCGTCGCGCAGAGCGAAACTCGGCGACAGCGTGGTGCGCGGCCGTTTGCCCGGTTCCAGCGAGTTCGGCAGGCCGGGTTTCAACCAGAACATCTGCCCTCGCGTGCCCATTGGGAACCCAAGGCCAGGCACAACCGGGGAGGATTGCAGCCACCCGCCGGACGGCGTGGCGCTGAGCATGTTGCCGTGTTTGTCGATCACATCGATGTGGCAGGTATCCGCTCCGATCACGCCGAGCCGGGCGACCGTGGGCTCGCCCGTGCCGCCGGTGTCGCCGGACAACAGCCGCGCGCGAGAAGCGCCGTCCTGGTCGGCCTCCGCCGTGAAGCCGGGGATCGTGCCGGGACGCAGTGCCATCGACGCGTCGCGGCCAATCAGCCGCCGGCGCTCGTCATTGTATCCATCCGACAACAACTCAGTCATTGGCACGCGGCAAAAATTCGGATCGCCGTAGTAAGCTTCGCGGTCGGCGTAAGCGAGTTTCGCGACCTCCACGACCGTGTGAATGAAGTCGGCGCCATATGGGTCCATCGCGCCGATGTCGAAGCCACGCAACAGCGCGAGTTGTTGCAGCAACACCGGCCCCTGATTCCACGGTCCGCATTTCAACACCGTATGACCGTGGTAGTCGTAACCGACCGGATCCTCGACCGTGGCTGACCACCGCGCAAAATCGTCCGCGGTCAGCAGGCCGCGATGGCGGCGGCCGGTGACGTCCAGCACGTCGGTGCCGCGGAAAAACCGGTCGACCTCGTCGGCGACGAACCCCTGGTACCAGGCGCGGCGGACGGCATCGATGCGGGCTTCGCGGTTTGGCCCGGCCGCCTCCTGGCACAGGCGTTCCCAGGTTTCCGCCAGCGCGGGCCGGGCGAACAATGTCCGCGGGCCGGGCACGGCACCGCCGGGAAGGTAGACCGCGGCTGAACTTTTCCACTCGGATTCGAACAGCGGCCGCATGCCTTCGATCGTCGCGGAAATGCGCGGCACGATATGAATACCGTTTCGCGCGTAACCAAGCGCGAACGACAAAACGTCGGCGAACTCCCACGTGCCCCAGTCGCGCAGCAGCATGCACCAGGCGTCGAACGCGCCAGGCACCACGGCCGGCAACAGACCGGTGCCGGGGATCAGATCCAGGCCCAGATCCTGAAACACCGAGATGGTGGCGGCGCGCGGGGAGGGCCCCTGACCGCAAATCACCCGCTGCTTGCCGGTTTTGGCGTCATGCAGAATGATCGGCGCGTCGCCTCCGGGCCCGTTCAGATGCGGCTCGGCGACCTGCAACACGAAAGCCGTGGCGACCGCGGCGTCGAACGCGTTGCCGCCACGCTCCAGCACGGCCATGCCGGTGCTGCTGGCGAGCCAATGGGTGCTGGCGACAACGCCAAAGGTCCCGGCGATTTCCGGGCGAGTGGTGAACATGATCGGACTCCGGCGTTGCACTGGCGCGCAGACTAACGTCATGTGACCTGGTCTGAAAGCCGAGGAGGCGGCATGATTCTGCTGGTGGTCGGGCCAAGCGGCGCTGGCAAGGATTCCCTGCTGAGCGCTGCACGGGAGGTGTTCCGTGGCGACGCGCGGATCAGCTTTGTTCGCCGGGTCATCACGCGGCCTCCCGACGCTGGCGCGGAAGATCACGAACCAGCGACGGAAGCAGAATTCGCCGCGCGCGACTTCGCGTTGTCCTGGTCCACGCACGGATTGCGTTATGGTATTCCCGCTGAGGCGATCAAGGCGGCGCCCGTGGTCGTCGCCAATGTGTCCCGCGGCGTGATCGCTGAGGCTGCGTCGCGTTATGCGGTCAGTGTAATTGAAGTCACTGCTCCACCCGACGTTCTCGCCGCCCGGCTCGCGGCGCGCGGACGCGAAAGCGCCGGCGATGTGGCGAGCCGGTTAAGCCGCGTCGTTGCGATCCCTGGCGATGTTCCGCTGACGACGGTCATGAACGATGGATCATTGGCTCAGGGCGTTGAGCGGTTTGTCGCCGCGATCCGGCTCGGGTTGGCGGACGCGGACAACGCGGCGTGAGCGATAAGCCCGCGGTCGCACCGAGAATTGGTTGCGCGATCATCACCTGTATCATCCTTGGTGGCCTGGCCTCGTTTATCTGGGTCGGTCAGGTGGCGCCCCTGTCCGACCTGACCGGCAGCGATGCCGCGGGGAATGGATTGTCGCAGGCCGTCGCCGGGTTCGAGATCATTCTCCTGTGGCTGCTGATGGCGATCGTGCTGTTTATCGCCAGCGTAACGAGCGAGCCGCCTTTACCGGCGGTGTTACCTGGGCTTTTGCTGATCCCGTTGTCCGGTGGCGCGGCGTTGAAGGCGCTGGAGTTGCTATCATCGCCACAATCGCCGCCGCATCTTTGGCCGATTGTCGTTTCGATGGTGGTACCGCCGCTGATCGCTCTGTTTTGCCTCTGGATGCTGATACCGCTGGCGCGCGCGGTGGTTCCCGCGTGGTGCGCCGCCGGCGTGGTGTGGGGCGCGACACTGCTGCTGAGCGGTTCCATCTGGCCCATGGCGAATCTGAAGCAGGAAGTTCTGGCACAGGAACAAAGACGGGTGGAAAAATCCAACGCCGACTTCGCGTCGCTGCCGGCCGATGCGCCGTTGTGGGACGTGACGCCGTTCCTGGCGGCACAGTCGGACATCCAGCGGGACTCCGTGCTGCAACGCATCCGGCAATTGGGCCGACGGCAAAGCGACGCTGAGATGATGCTCGACCGTGGCGATTTTCCGTTATTTTATCTGAGACGAATGGATCTGACCCCGACACCGGCGCTGTGCGACAAGGCGCGCGCGCTGTTGCGGAGGCAGGTCGAGACGCTGATGCTTAAGCCCGGCGAGACCAAACCTTACGCGACGATCCGTGACCGGGTCGCCGCCGCGGTCGAGGCGATGGAATGGCTCGTCGGCTACGGATGTTCGTGCGACCCGGAATCGCTGGCATGGGAGATCATGGCCAACGCCTACGGCAACACCGAATGGGACGTGCATCGGCTGGCGGAAGTGCGTGACCGGAAGGAACTCGGCCGCATCCTGCGTGAAACGCCGGCGCGGTTCGACATGCTGACGCCACAATCGCATTTGAAGGCGTGGTTGCATTTCGCCGAGGACAAATCGTTGCACGACCAGGCGATGGCGGGCGCTCGCAAGGTCGAGCACCGGACGGCGGACGCGGTGGAAATGCTGAACGGGACGGAACTCGACGCGTGGGATGTGCTGGCGGTGTTGTCGGAACTCGATCTGGAGGCGACACCGGCGCTGTGTGACGCCGCGCTGCGTCAGGTGCATCGGGAATTGTCCAGGATTTACCGTCCCAAACGCGAAGACCCGCGGCCGTATTCGGAATTGCTGGAACGGATGGGCAATGGCCATCCGCTACGCGCGCTGGAATGGCTGCATCAGCATGGTTTCGATACCAGAACCGAATTGGGCGAGGCCGAGGAACTGGTGGGCGCCTATCAGGACTCTCCGGGATGGGCCGCGATGCTGACCAGGCTGAGGGAGTTGCACTAACGCGACGCGCGAAAATAACCGCTTCAGTTTGGCTTTTCCTCAGTCGTCATCCCCGGACTTGCTCCGGAGATCAATCGCCGTACAGTGCTGGTAGAGATCCCCGGGTCGGAGCCCGGGGGTGACGTTAAACGGATCGTTCCACTCGATTCGATTATTGTTCAGCGTCACCTAGTACCCAGAATCGTTGAAGCGCAACACATGTACGCTGTCATTGCGAGGAGCAACGCGACGAAGCAATCTCCCTGTCCCCACTTATGGAGATTGCTTCGCTTCGCTCGCAATGACAGAGGTAGCCGATGCGACTCGCGCGTCAATGATCGTGGGTACTAGCCCCTTAATGCCACGCGGGTTGCGATCACGAACGGCGCGCCCGATTCCGCCTGCGTGAACAAGCAAACATCGGTCACCATCCGCTTCACCCCGGCCGCCGAGGCGAAATATCGTCCCGCCGCCGGTCGCCAGATCAGATGTTCGTCTGCCGACAAGCGCCGCGTCAGCGTCATGTGAAAGAACCACGTTTCCAAAACGTAAGGATAACCAAACCGGACCAGCATCGCTTCCTGCGCCTCGGTCAACCGGGCTCGGCGGCGACGCGCCAGTTCAGCCTCCGACGGAGCGCGCCGATAGCCATCCAACTGTTCCACGCAAGCATCCGCGAGAGCCTGCAACGGTGCGCATGGTTCGGTTTCGCGCAGTGCCAGGAACCCATGCAAATTGGTCACCGCCAGCGGCGGCAATTCAAACGGTGCGATCCGCTCCGCCAGTTCGTGTGTGGCCGTCAGCAATCCGTGCCAGGAGCAGCCGGTGGCCAGCCGCATCGGTGGTTTCAACGTCGCATGGAACCCATAACCGCGAGCCTCCGCCGTGATCTCCTCGATGCCAGCAATCGCCGGTTGAACAACAGGGTCAACGCGTGAAGGATCCCGGCCCAGCCACGAAGCTCCAGCGGCATAAAGCGGATCATCTTCGCGCGGGCAGTAGTAAATCCCGACCCGGGCATCCGGACCCATCAGATCACCCGTTCTCCGCCGCACCAGACCTGGCGCACCACGGGCAGTGTTTCGTGCACGCGCACCCGAACCAGGTCGGCGCGCTGACCCGCCGCCAGACGGCCTCGATCGCTCAGTCCCGCGAGTTCCGCCGGCCGTGAGCTGATCATCGCCATCGCCGCCGGCAACCCAACCAGACCTTCGCGCGCGACGCGGAACGCCGCCTCGATCAACGCGGGTGGCACGTAATCGGACGCGAACACATCGACCCATCCCGACCGTAACAAATCCGCCGCGGCGATATTGCCGGAATGCGAGCCGCCCCGCACGACATTCGGCGCGCCCGCGATCACATCCATCCCCGCTGCCTTCGCCGCCTCGGCCGCTTCCATGGTCACCGGGAATTCGCTGATGCGAATGCCGTCGCGCGCGTTTTCCGCGATTTCCTCGACCGTGCGGTCGTCATGGCTGGCCAAAGCGATGCCGCGATCGCGCACCCGATCCAGTAACGCGCGGCGGTTCGGCTCACGAACGCGGGCACGCTGTTCCTGCAACTCGGCGATACGGCGTTCGACCGACGCTTCATCCAGTCCGCCGCGCCGCCGCAGGTTGCGGTAAAACTCCAAATTCGCGTACTGCCCGACGCCGGGACTGTGATCCATCAGGCTGATCATGCGCACCAGTGGATGATCGGCGACCGTATCGAGGCAACTCAGCGTGTCCAGCGCGGGGATCTCGCAGCGCAGATGCAGATAATGTTGCGACTTCAGCAGGCCCGTCGGCGTCAGCGCGTCCAGGTCGGCGACGCCGTCGTGAAACGTTTGGATCCGGCCGGCGTCGAACCCCAGATCGCCGAGGCAAAGCGCATCCAGAATCGTGGTCACGCCGGCCGCCGCGCATTGCGCGTCATGCGCCACCATCGCCGAGCGCGACGGCCACCGCGCCAGGCTGCGCGGCAACACCTGGCGCTCCAGATTGTCGGTGTGAACGTCAACCACACCCGGAATGAGATAGTCGCCGTCGAGGTCGATCGCACCCTGCGCGGATGACCCGCCGCGCGCGACCTCGGCAATTGTGTCCCCGCGCATCACCAAAGTGCCCGCCAGAACCTCGTCTGGCAGCACCAGAACGGCATTGGTGAAAATCGTTTCGGGATTCATGCGGCCTCCCGGTACGGAGCGACGGGAAACAGCAGGTCGGCGATCTGATCCCGCACGTCAAGGTCGTGACAAATGGCGACGATCGCCGTGCCGCGGGCCTTGGCGTCCTGGATCATGTGCACCACGACGGCCCGGTTATCGGCGTCGAGCGACGCGGTCGGTTCGTCCAGCAACAGGATCGGATGGCCTGTGATGAAACCGCGTGCCAGGTTAATGCGCTGCTGCTCGCCGCCAGAAAATGTCGCGGGCGGAATCGAGTGCAGCCGCCGCGGAATGTTCAGCGACAGCAACATGGACGCCGCCTGATCGCGCGCCTCATCAGGGGAGGGACCGCGGCCGAGCAATGCCTCCGCCACGATGTCCAGTGCCGGCACACGCGGTACGACGCGCAGGAACTGACTGACATAGGCCATGGTGTGATGACGAACCGCCAGGATCGTGCGTGGTTCGGCGCGGGCGATGTCGACCATCTCGCTCTGATGCCACACGAGGATTCTTCCGGAGTCGGCTCGATAATTGCCATACAGCGAGCGCAGTAGCGTCGATTTTCCAGCGCCGGAGGGACCCGACAATACGACGCACTGGCCGGCCTCGACCGACAGATCGACACCGCCGAGCACCGGCAGGCGCAATCCGCCGCGCAGATGCAGAGTGAAGCTCTTGGTCAAACCTTCGGTTTGTAGCAGAGGAGTGGTCACTTGAGTTTCCTCATTCCTGTTACCCGAACGAGCACGGCCCCTGTCATCGCGAGCGCGGCTAAGCAATCTCCATCAGTGGGGACGTCGAGATTGCCGCGTCGCTTCGCTCCTCGCAATGACAGGGGTTTCGCACCTTGGGGTGACAGGGATTTCGCTCCTCGCGATGATATTGGGTCCATCATGCCTGCAACACCGAACTGACCAGCAATTGCGTATAGGGATGCCGCGGATCGTCCAACACCTGGTCGGTCAACCCCGTTTCCACCACGCGACCGCGTTGCATCACCGCCAGGCGATGTCCCAACAGCCGTGCCACCGCGATGTCATGCGTCACCAGCACGACAGCAACGCCCAGCCGCGCGACCAGGGAACGAATGAGGTCGAGCAGGCGGGCTTGCACGGACACATCCAGACCACCGGTCGGCTCATCCATGAATACCAGCCTGGGATGCGTCACCAAAGTTCGCGCGATCTGCAAGCGTTGCAACATCCCGCCCGAAAACGTGCGCGGCAAATCATCGATCCGGTCCGCGTCGATCTCCACCTGTTGCAGCCAGTCCAGCGCCTGGGCGCGAATGTCGCCGTAGTGCCTCGCGCCGCGCGCCATCAGCCGCTCACCGACATTGCCGCCGGCGCTGACATTCATCCGCAGGCTGCGGCGAGGATCCTGATGCACGAACCCCCAGTCCGATCGTTGCAAAGTCCGCAGCATCGGCGCCGGCATCGCGTGCACGTCATGCGCCGCGCCCTCCGGATCGCGATAGGTCACGATGCCGCTTTGTGGCCGCAGCAATCCCGCCAGCACATTCAGCAACGTGGTCTTGCCCGAGCCGGACTCGCCCACGACCGCGAGGATTTCGCCCAGGTAAAGTTCGACATCAACGTTGACGAGCGCCGGGATGACGCCGAATGACAGAGTCAGGGCGCGCGCGTCCAGGATCGGGCCGTCGTTCATGCTGCCTCCCGCCGCCGTTCGCAGTGATCGGTGTCGGAGCAAACGAACATGCGTCCGCCGCGATCGTCGGTGATGACCTCGTCCTTGTATGAGTCGATCGCACCGCACAGCCCGCACGCCTGATGCGCGTTGATCGGGCGGAATGGGTGATCGTCGAAATCCAGAGACCTTACCTCGGTCCAGGGTGGGATGGCGTAGATACGCTTCTCCCGTCCAGCCCCGAACAACTGCAATGCCGCCATTCGATGCATCTTCGGATTATCAAATGCCGGAATCGGACTGGGCGACATCAGATAACGCCCATTGACCATGACGGGATAGTCGTAGCTGATCGAAATCTGCCCGAGCCGCGCGACGTCTTCATACAGCTTCACATGCATCAGCCCGTAATCCGACAGCGCGTGCATGCGTTTGGTTTCGACCCGGCTTGGCTCAAGGCGATACAAGGGCTCCGGCTGCGGCACCTGGTAAACGATGATCTGGTTGTCTCGCAGGATTTCTTCCGGGATGCGGTGGCGGGTCTGGATGATGGTCGCCTCGGCGGTGTGAGTCGTGGTGCGAACACCGGCGGTGCGCGCGAAGAACTGCCGGATGGAAACGGCGTTGGTGGTGTCGTCGGCGCCCTGGTCGATGACTTTCAGCGTGTCGTTTTCGCCAAGCACCGACGCGGTGACCTGAATGCCACCGGTGCCCCAGCCGTACGGTAACGGCATCTCGCGGGACCCGAACGGCACCTGATGACCGGGGATCGCGACCGCCTTCAACAGCGCGCGGCGGATCATGCGTTTGGTTTGCTCGTCGAGATAGGCGAAATTGTAGCCTTTCATGACAGTCGCCTCGCTCGCCGGCCCAACACGCCGTCATGGCCGGGCTCAACCCACTTCTGTCCGGTTGAGCTCCTGTCGAATACTCGATGCAATACTGGCCGGCTGTCACATCTCGTCATGGCCGTCCGTGTGGCGGCCATCCACGTCTTTGGCGCGGCCAGTAGAGTCGTGGATGGCTTGGCCACGCCCGGCCATGACGTGCAAACAGCGCCAGTCGGCAACGGGATATTTGACCGGACAGAAGTGGGCTCGACCCGGCCATCTACATCAGCACGGTGCCGCGATAGATGGCCGGGTCCAGCCCGGCCGTGACGAAAGACGGGGGCACGGCCATGACGTGAGCAATGCGGAACGGGCGTGACGTCAATCGTCATTCCGCCGCCTCCCGGCGTTCGATCGCTTCGCGCATGCGGCGGACGTTCTGCAATTCGCTCTGGAAATCGACGTAGTGCGGCAGTTTCAGATGCTCAACGAAACCGGTCGCCTCGATGTTGTCGGAGTGATACAAAACGAATTCCGGGTTCTGCGCCGGGGCGGTGACGTCCTCGCCCAGTTCCTCGGCGCGGAGGGCGCGGTCGACGAGGGCCATGGACATGGCTTTGCGTTCGGAGAAACCGAAGACCAGGCCGTAGCCGCGGGTGAACTGCGGCGGCTGCGTTTTCGAGCCTTTGAACTGGTTGACCATTTGGCACTCGGTGACAGTCAGATCGCCGATATCGATCGCGAAACCAAGTTCCGGCGGTTCGATTTCGACCGCGACCTCGCCCATGCGCACCTCGCCGGCGAAGGGATGGCTGCCGCCGTAGCCGCGTTGCGTCGAATAACCCATCGCCAGCACGAACCCTTCATCGCCGCGCGCCAGAGCCTGCAGACGCACATCGCGGCCGGCCGGAAAACTCAAGGGATCGCGGGTCAGGTCGCCGGGTTCCTCGTCCGTCGGACCGTCGGGTTCCAGCAGTCCCTCGCGGCCCAGAATGTCGGGGACCCGTGGCACCGGGGAATGATCAGGCGCGGCGCGCGGAGCATCGGGCGGCGGCAGGTTCTCGGCCAGCTCGAAATCCAGCAGACGGTGGGTGTAGTCGTAGGTCGGACCCAATGTCTGGCCGCCGGGGAGGTCTTTGAAGATGGCGGAGATACGGCGCGACGCTCGCATCGCGGCCGTATCGACCGGCAGGCTGTGCGCGAACCGCGGCAGCGTGGTGCGGTAGGCGCGAAGCAGGAAGGCGGCCTCGATCAGATCGCCTTGCGCCTGCTTGATCGCCAGCGCGGCGAGGTCCTGATCGTACAACGATCCCTCGGCCATCACGCGGTCAATGGCGCGGCCGAGTTGTTCGCGGATCTGCTCCAGGCCGAGGTCGGGGACAGCGGGATCGCCGCGGCGTTCCTCGGCGAGCCATGTATGGGCGTTGCGGATCGCGCGCTCACCGCCTTTGACCGCGACATAGGCCATGGGGTCAGATCTCCTCGATCGCGACGGTGCGGGGCAGCGCGGTCAACTGATCGCCGGCGCACAGGATCAGATCGATCCCGCGTGGAAACAACGCGTGGTTACGGTGCCAGATCGATACAAAGTCGCGCGGCAGGCCGTCGACGGTCAGGGTCGATGGTTCACGCAGACCGGGTCCGCTCAGGCGAAACGATCGGCCCGAGGAGAACGCTCGCACCTGGCAGATGACCGTCGCCGAGGTTTCCGGCGACTCGTGCGTTCCCGCCGGCAACTCGCCGAGGTCCGGCAGCGACAGGGCCAGCGCGAAGCCGCAGACGGACGGATCCGAAACGATCGGCGCGCCGCAATGGAATTCGATCCACCGCCGCGCCCGTTCCGTATCCGGATCGAGCCAGAGCGGCGTCTCATGATCGGCCAACGTCAACAACACGGCGCCCGCCGCGACGTGAAGCGGCGCCGGTGCTGTCAATCCGGTTACCGTGGCGATCTTTCCAGGACGCGACATCGCATCCAGCACGGCGCGGAAACAACTTTGCGCGTCGCGCACCGGATCGGCGAAGCCGGCATCCAGGCTCGCGTTCATGAGCGCCCCCACTTCATGATCGCATGTTCCGCATGGCGAAGAATTCCACCTTGGTCGCCGCCGCTTTTTCAGCGCGGGTCAGACGGTGTTCGCATTGCACCTCGGCCAGCGGCAGGATCAGCGTTTCCCGCAGACCGGCATTGCGATCCGGATCCTGCAACAGCGCGTCGGCGACGGCGGCCAGTTCCGCCTGACGTTCATCGCGTCCCGCGACATAGGCGTGACCGGCGACACCCGATGCCAGACGCACCGTGCAGCGTGTCACGGTCATCTCCCCCAGATTGAATGGCGAACCGGAGCCGCCTGCCCGCCCGCGCACCATCACGAGGCCGGTTTCCGGCCCACGCACTCTGGTCCATTCTGGCAGAGGACCGGCGCGGTTCAGACCCGATTCGATCGCCTCAGCTGGCGCGCGCGCCAGGACGGACATCCAGTGCTGGCGGGACGCGATCGGATCAGGTGCGGAAACCGTGTCGTTCATGCTGATCCAGGGTTGTTTAGATGTCCGGATGTCTATACAATAACGGCATCGACGTCAATCACCAAACAACACAAGGCGCGTCCCGATTGGATGACACATTGATGAAGCCGCCTCGCGACAGGTCGCCCCCCGATCGGGGGGCGCGGACGAACGCGATCCGGACCGGTGCGGCGACCCTGTCCCCCGGCGGTGGCGCGTCGCCGCGCCAGTCCGGCATGACACTATGGCGGCACATCGCTGAGACGTTGCGTCAGGAGATCGGCGGCCCCGATTACCCGCCCGGCGCGCGGCTACCGACCGAAGCAGAGCTGTCGGCGCGATTCGCGGTCAACCGCCACACGGTTCGCCGTGCCTTGGAAGAACTATCGCGCGGCGGGCTGATCCGGGTCGAGCAAGGCCGCGGCACCTTCGTCGCCGAGGACGTGCTGGACTACACCGTCGGCACCCGCACCCGCTTCACCGAATGGATCCATCGCCACAATAAGGAGCCCTCCGGCCGTGTCCTGCAACGCCGGGAGATCGCCGCCGACAGCGCGATCGCGGCCGCTCTGGGCATGCGGGCCGGCGGCCGCGTGGTGCTGCTGGAGCGGCTGGGACTGGCCGATGACACGCCGGTCAGCCTCACGCGGCACTATTTCCCCTCGGTCCGGCTGCGCGGCATCCTCAACGCCCTGGCCGCCACGCCGCGCATCACCGACGCACTACGCGCCGCCGGGGTGGAGGATTATGTTCGCCAGGTCACCAAAGTGTCGGCCCGCGCTCCCACCGCGACCGAGGCGGAGTTGTTGCGCATGGCCCGCAATCGGCCGGTGCTGGTGACCGAGAGCATCAACGTCGATCGCGCCGGCAAGGTGGTGGAGTTCAGCGTCGGCTGTTATCCAACCCCGCGCGTTCAGATTGTGTTCGAACCAGGAGAAGGTCCCGCATGACGTCCATTCGCATCACCGGCGGTCAGGTTTTGCTGGAAGCTGATGGGTTGGTCGAGACCGAACTTACCATAAGCGATGGCCGCGTCGGCGCGATCGGCTCCGGGGGCAGCTCCGGGGGCGGCAAAGCGATGGCGATCGACGCCTCCGGCCTGCTGGTGCTGCCGGGCATCGTCGACATCCACGGCGATGCGTTCGAGCGGCAGATCCAGCCGCGTCCCGGCGTCGATTTCCCGATGGGGATCGCGCTGCGGGACACCGAACGGCAGTTGCTCGCCAACGGCATCACCACGGCGTTCCATGGCGTGACGCTGTCGTGGGAGCCGGGGTTGCGCAGCCTCGACTCCTGGAAGGCGCTGCTCGCCGCGCTGGAGGCGGAGAGCTGGACCTGCGACATGCGGGTGCATTTACGTTGGGAGGCATACAACCTGGACGCGCTGGATACCGCCCTGACGGACATCGCGGCGGGGAGGGTGCACCTGTTGGCGTTCAACGACCACACGCCGTCAATCCTGAAAAAACTGAAGGATCCGGTGGAGGGAGCGAAATACAGCGGCCGCGCCGGCATGACGATGGACGCGTTCCGGGCGTTCACCGATCGCATCGCCTCACGCGCCGATCAGGTTCCGGCGGCGCAGGACCGGATCGGCGCCGCCGCGCGCGAAGCCGGGCTGCCGATGTGCAGTCATGATGACGAAAGCGTGGCGGTGCGCGCCCGGTTTCGGGGTCTTGGTGCCCACATCTGCGAGTTTCCGGTGGCGGAGGAGGCGGGCCGCGACGCACGCGCCCAGGGTGAGCATGTTGTGATGGGAAGCCCGAATGTGGTGCGGGGCAGGTCGCATCTGAACTGGGCTTCGGCGGCGGTGATGGCCGAGGCGGGGATCTGCGACATCCTGTCTTCGGATTATTATTATCCGGCGATGGCGCGCGCCGCCTTCGTCCTCACCGACCGCGGACATTTTGATATCGCTCGCGCCTGGGCGTTCATTTCGAAGAATCCGGTATCGGCGGCGGGTCTGGCCGATCGCGGCACGATCGAGGCCGGGAAACGTGCGGATGTCGTGCTTTTCGAGCCGAGGGAGCGGAGATTGATCGCGACCATCGCCGGCGGACGGATCGCGCATCTGACCGCGGAGGGCGCGGCGCGGCTGACGATGCAGTGATCCGCAGCGCGCCTTTTGAGGGAAACCGCCCCATCGCGCGTCCTCTGGGTGGCTTACCAGATGTCAATGGCGTCATACGCGACATGACCCGGGAACGCATCGCGGGGTTGAGGCGTTGATTGGCGATTTTGGCCTTGGCTTCGGTGGCATGACTGCTTACATGTAACCTCATCAGGAGTGTTCCATGGCCGCGTCATCGCCACCCAGATCGTCCCGTGAGAAGGTGCGCGAGCATCGGCAACGCCTCCGTACCCAGGGATTGCGGCCTGTTCAGTTCTGGGTCCCGGATGTGAATTCGCCGGCTTTTAAGGCGGAGGCTCACAGGCAGTCGCTGGCGGTGGCGATGAGCGAACAGGAACGCGACGATCAGGCGTTTATCGACTCGATATCCGACTGGCCTGGGGATGGGATGGAATGGCCCGGCGATGAGCCGGTATGATTCCGGCCCGGGCCGAAGCCAGACTTATGCCAGAAATACGGCGCGGCGATGTTTGGACCGTTTCCGGTGGCACTGGGTATGGCGGGAAGCCGCGCCCGGCCGTCATCGTCCAGGATGACGAGTTCGGCGGGACCCACTCCATCACGATCTGCTCCTTCACCACGGACGAAACTGATGCGCCATTGTTCAGGCCGCGGCTGGAACCGAATCAGCGCAACGGATTGCACGCTTCATGCCGTGTCATGGTGGATAAGATCGCCTCTGTGCCAAAAGTTCGTCTGGGTGGGCGCATCGGTCGCCTGGACGATAACGACATACTGCGTCTCAATCGGGCGATCGTCGTGTTTCTGGGGCTGGCGGCTTCGTCGAGGACGAGGCCAGAAACATAACGTCCCGTTTAACGCGGCAGATGATCGTTTGATCGGCGTGGCGCGACTGTCGCCAGCCCGGCAGAGGAGGTTGCCTCGACCACATCCCGCCAAACCGAGCGCGGCCTGACTCCGGAGCAGGCCGTTGATCGTCTTGCAGCGTCGCACACCGCCGCGACGACCGCCGAACGTGACGCGCTCAAACGCTTCGCCGCTACCGGCGTCGCGCCCACGCCGGATGAACGCGCCGCCTTCCGTTACCCGGAACTGAAGCTGATCTGGGAACCAGCCAGACCGGTCCCGTTCACCTGGCGCGCCTGGGGCAAGTTCCAGGCGCCCGGCACTTACGCCACCACCGTCACGCACCCGGCATTCTTCCGCGGCTATTTGCTGGAACAACTCCGTCCGCTGGTCGACGAATTCGGCGCCACGATCGAAGTGCGCGTCAGCGACCAGGAAATACCGTATCCTTACGTCCTCGAACCGGGCGACGAACTTGTTTCTGGCACCGCTTCGGCGGCCGATCTGGCGCGCCACTTCCCGACGCCGATGCTCGCCGCGGTCGGCGACGAGGTGGCCGACGATCTGTGGGTGTTCGGCGACGAACTGCCGCGACCGCTGGCGCTGTTCGACGCCGTGCGAGTCGATTACTCTCTGCAACGGTTGGTGCATTATACCGGCACCGGCTGGCGCGCCACGCAGCGCTGGATTCTGCTTACCAACTACCAGCGCTATATCGACCAATTCGCACACTGGGCTTTGCGGGAACTGGCGAAACCTGACAGTCCGTACGAGCAACTCGTGATCCCCGGCGGCGGCATCGTTCGCCGCGGCGACGACGCGGGCGCGGCGGAAGCTCAGATCGCCGCGGCGCCGTGGCACAGGTTCCAGATGCCCGCTTACCACCTGCTGCGCGGTGACGGCGAGGACGGTGTCACCATCGTCAACATCGGCGTGGGGCCTTCCAACGCCAAAACCATCACCGACCACCTCGCGGTGCTGCGGCCGCATTGCTGGCTGATGGTGGGGCATTGCGGCGGGCTGCGGCAGTCGCAGGTGATCGGCGATTATGTGTTGGCCCACGCGTATCTGCGCCGCGACCGCATCCTGGACGACCTGGTGCCGACCGACATTCCGATTCCGGCCCTCGCCGAGGTCCAGGTCGCGCTGCAACAGGCCGTCGAGCAAGTGACCGGTGAGCGCGGCGACGCACTCAAACGGCGGCTGCGCACCGGGACGGTGGTAACCTACGACGACCGGAACTGGGAATTGCGCTGGTCGCATGAGCGGCGGCGGATCAACCTGTCCCGCGCCATCGCGGTCGATATGGAGAGCGGCACGCTGGCGACGCAAGGCTACCGGCTGCGCGTGCCGTATGGGACGCTGCTTTGCGTGTCAGACAAACCGTTGCATGGCGAGATTAAATTGCCCGGTCCGGCCAGCGCGTTTTACCAACGCGCGGTGGGCGAGCATCTGACCATCGGTCTCGCCGCGCTCGACATCCTGCGCGGCCAACTGGGCGCCCTGCATTCGCGGAAACTGCGCAGTTTCGACGAACCACCGTTCCGGTAGGAATACGGCGCGTTTTTGTAGGGACAGAATCGTTCGCACGCCAGGTTTTTACTGACAATCATAACTCCCTGACGCAGGCATTCCCCTGACAGCCCGGTTTGTGCCAGGCTCGCCGATGTGAGGCGAGTCCACGAAACAGCGTCGGCCGCGGCCAGGCTTAACGGCGGTTCCGTTCGAGGCACGAACCCCGTTCGTGTAGGGCCATGGCTGACGCCCGGTCCCCGCGCGGAGGTGTCGAGATGTCTGGGCTGAAGGGGATGGGCTCGGGGGTCCTTTTTGGCACCCCTGTGCTGGAATATCTGTGGCCTGACGGTGCGGAACTGAATCGGCAACTGCGGCAGCACATTCTGGAGCATGCTCGCCAGCATCCCGGCAGGAAGCAGACCAATGCCGGCGGTTGGCACTCCGAGACCGGGCGCCTGGAGTTCTGCGGCGCCGCCGGCGAGCGATTGGTCCATCATATATACGAAATGACGAACGAGGCGACCGGCCGGCTGTACGCGATCAACCGCCTCCCGCCAGAGCACTCAACCTGGACCTTGACCGCATGGGCCAACATCAACCGGCGCGGCCATTACAATAACATTCATACTCATCCGAGCGCGACCTGGTCGGGCGTCTATTATGTCGATCACGGCGAATCGAACCCCACCGCCGAGCGCACGTCCATCCAGCTTTACGATCCAAATCCGGCGCGGACGAACATCTTCTTTCCCGATCTGCCGATTGGCAGTTTCCGGTTCAGGCCGGAGCCCGGCCTGATGATCCTGTTCCCGAGTTACGTGCCGCACGACGTCCCGCCGCATCAGGGCGACCGGCCGCGGATTTCGATCGCGTTCAACCTGCGCAAGGAGCCGTTTCCCTGACCGCGGGGACGCTTTAGTCCAAAGCGAGAATACGGAAAGAACTGGCTCGGGCGGTAGGATTCGAACCTACGACCAATCGGTTAACAGCCGATTGCTCTACCGCTGAGCTACGCCCGATCAGACCGGTAAGGGCGCCTGTCTAGTGAGGCGGCGGGACCGGGTCAACAGCCTGCCCACGGCCCGACCGCGCCGGCACCGCATACGCGGTCAGTCTGGCCGCGCCTCCAGCAGCAGGGCGGCGGCCGTGCGGGCCGGCATGCCACGCGGAACGCCTCGCGCCTCCGCCAGCGCGTTGGCGATGGTAATTTCGCCGTCCTCGTAGATGCTTCTCGCATCGCCCAGAATGGCGGTCGGGTGGGAAACCGCGGCGCAGGGGATCGCCATGTCCTGAAGAATGCTCAGTCCAGCGACGGCCATCTGGCCGCGGCCGAACCCGCCGTCGCGGCCGATGACGCCCAGAGGCAGGACGGCATGGTTGTACATGTGCACCGTCATCGTCGTATCGACGGGCGTGCCGACGCAGAACACATCCTGGCTTCGGTCGCCGCGTCGCCGCGTGGCAGGCTCATGCTCCAGCAACCGTAAATCCCGCCGTTGGCGCCCGCGAGCAACAGAAAGTCGCGGTCGCCACACGGGTTGGTCAGGGTCCGCGTGGTACCGGGTGGCGCGGTCAGCATGTGCGCGGCGGCGGTCGCGGTGCTTTGACCGGGCCGCGCGCCGGCACTCCAGGCCGCCTGGTTGCAACGGCTGATCACCCCGTCGGCTCAGACCGAACGGCCGGCGCACAGATCGGCGCTGTAGACGCTGATCGAGGCGGCCGGGACGCCGTGCCGATCTGCCAAAGGCAGCCCGCCGATCCCCGCCTCATCGCGGCCAATGCCGGCATCGACGGCGATAAAACCGCGAAAACCTCGGTTGAGCAGGCCGATCGAGGGCGCGACCGCCGCGAAGGCCGCGTGCACCAGAATGTCCCGCGTGGGCTCGATCGGGACCAATGACTGATCCACCATGGAAGGTGAGTCGATGACCACGACGTTCCCGCCCGCCGTCGCCTGGCCAAAAAGGCGCGATTGCCAAATTCCATCGGAGGAATGCCGCGCACCGCGTTCATCGCCCAGTACTCCTGGGCGATGGCGGTCGCGCCGCCGGGATAAGTGGACGCCTGACGTCTCGCATGACGATGGTCCGTTCATGGTTGAGGCTGGCGGACAGTCTATCCGGCAGTCGTGATCGCCGCCATGCCGGCCGCCCTGACGGAGTGCGGCCAGGGCGGCCGGCATGGCAGCCCCCCTTTCCTGAGGGGCCGGCGATCCTGTATGACCGAGGCGGTTGCGAGAGTGGCGGAACGGTAGACGCAGTCGACTCAAAATCGACCGCCGCGAGGCATGGGGGTTCGAATCCCCCCTCTCGCACCAATGGGCTTTCGCGTGTCCGCGCCTGGCGCCCGTCTCGCAGACCATTTCAACCATATTCCAGGCCAATAGTCGCGACTACTTGCTGGAGCTGAGCTTTCGCACCGCGTATGTGCCCGCCTACCGCCAACCAGGATGCTCTTGTTGATCGCCACTACCACCGGGCAGCGATAGTACACCGAATCGATCAGACGACGCCGCGGCAAGAACGGCTGCATGATAGACGCAGTCGACAAAATATATTCCGCGAATATTACCGGATTAAAATCAGACATCGAATTTCAGTCGGTTACACGACTTTCACCGCGAGCCTGTCACGACATATGGCTTGCATACAAGGAGTGCATCGGGGACGTCGATGGATGTTGCCTGCCTCATGGTTCTCAGTCGAGCGTGTCGGGTTGGGTCCGCGAGCATCGAGAGTTCGCCTCGCGGTCACTTATGGTCGGCACATACGGCGGCGCGGTGGTCGCGTCAGGCCCCGCGTGTCATGGCGATGTGACCGCCAGCCAAAGACCGGATGGAACAAGCATTCGGAGGCGACGAACTAATTCGCGAGTTCCGCCTGCCGCGGGACCGCCGCCGCGCTACCCCCCATCCGCCGCCCGATCGCTTCGACCGTCGCCTGCATTGTCAGGACCGGCGCCGACAGCCGGCCTCCGGCGATAACCGCGATGCGATCCGAGAGCGCGAAAATCTCGTCGAGATCGTGCGAGATGATCATCACCGCGGCCCCAGCTTCGGCCAGTGCCCTGATCGCATCGTGGATCGTGACCGCCGCGGCGGCGTCCACGCCCCAGGTCGGCTGATTGATCACCAATACCGATGGCTCCTGCGAAATCTCCCGTCCCACCAGGAATTTTTGCAAATTGCCGCCTGATAACGACCGTGCCTCCGCCGCGGATCCGGTGGTCCGAACGTCGAACCGGCTGATGATACTCTCCGCGAACGCCGACGTTTTTTTCTTGTCGATCATTCCGAGATGCACCAGCGCCCGTCGCACGAAACCTGACAGGAAGGCGTTTTCCGCCAATGTCATCGTTGTGACCGCGCCATGCCCGTTGCGCTCCTCCGGCACGAAACTGCCGAGAACGCGGCGCCGGTCCCAGGGCCCCATTCGGCCGGCGGGAACACCGTCGATCAACACGCGTTCCGGTTCGTCGGCCAGAATCTCGCCTGACAGCGCATCCATCAGTTCGCTCTGCCCATTGCCGGCGATGCCGGCGACGCCGAGAATTTCCCCGCCGGCCAGCGACAGCGAAATGTCTTTCAGATCAGTACCGAAATGGTGAGGCGAGTGGATGGTCAGCTTATCGAGCACCAGCCGCGGCGGTGCCGAATTCGCCGCGAACACCCGTGGCGCTGGCGCGCTCAGGGTCATATTAATCATGATTTCCGCCAGTTCCTTGACGGTCTTCCCGGCCGGCGCGCAACGGGCGACGTCCTTGCCTTGCCGCATGATCGTGGCCGACGAGCACAGCGAGCGTACTTCCTCCAGCTTATGGCTGATATAAAGGATCGAGCATCCCTCGGCCGCCAGCCGATGCAGCGTGACAAACAGTTTCCGTACCTCATCTGGTGTCAGCACGGACGTCGGCTCATCCATGATCAGAAGTTTGGGATTTTGCAGTAGACAGCGAACGATTTCGATGCGCTGTTGTTCACCGACCGAGAGGTCGCTTACCACTCGGTCCGGATCGAGCGGCAGCCCATATTCGTTAGAGACCCGAACGATTCGGTCGTGCAGCCCGGTCCTTTCCTGAGCGGTTCCCAGGCCGAGGGCGATGTTCTCGGTCACCGTCAGTCCTTCGAACAGCGAGAAGTGTTGAAACACCATTCCAATACCCAGACGCTGGGCCTGGCCGGGGTTTTGGATGGTTACCTTTTGTCCTTGCCAAACGATTTCTCCGGCGTCGGGCCTGACGACACCGTAGAGGATCTTGACCAGCGTACTCTTGCCGGCTCCGTTCTCGCCCAATAATGCGTGGATTTGGTTACGCTCGACGGTAAGCGACACATGGTCATTCGCCAGGCAACCAGGATATTGTTTCGTCATCCCCGTCATGGTCAGCAACGGGCTTTGCGGTGTCGGATCCAACATTTTGATGCCCCCAACCGCGGTTATGACCGCGCGAGGCCGCACCGTCGGAGCCGTTGCATTAGTCTCCGGATCAAGGCTGGGCACTGATCTACATCAAAGCTAAATTCTGGCTGTCGGTGGTAATTTAACCGCATGATCGGTTCGTTCCCATTCAGGTTGTTCGCCAATCCGCGGCTCGGCACACCGGGCATAGTGGTGTTGCCCGCTTCTGGTTTCAGCCGTGCGAAGGCGGAGATCACCGCCTGGTCTGGTTACGCGCCCACGCCGATGCGCGACCTTTCGGACATCGCGAAGGGCGCGGGGATCGGTGTGCTTCGCCTGAAAGATGAAGCCAGCCGCTTCAGCCTCGGCAGCTTCAAGGCGCTTGGCGGCGCCTATGCGGTCGCCACGCTGTTATGCAATGAACTCGCTCGCGGAGGCGTCGTTCCCAACGCGTCGGTCGCCGACCTCGAATCCGGAAAATATCGCACGGCGACCGAACGCCTCACCGTCACCTGCGCCACTGACGGCAACCATGGGCGCGCCGTCGCCTGGGGTGCGCGACGCTTCCATGCCCGTTGCGTCATTTTCATCCATGCCACCGTCAGCCCAGGCCGCGCCGACGCCATCGCTCGCTATGGCGCCGAAATCCGCCGGGTGCCCGGCACGTATGACGACGCGGTTCGCGCATGCGCGCGCCAGGCTGAAGCGGAAGCGTGGCATATCGTGTCCGACACGTCCTGGCCCGGCTACACCGAAATCCCGCGCGATATCATGCAGGGTTATCGTCTCATGGCCGACGAGGCAGCCGGCCAGTGGACCGGCGCGCCACCGACCCATGTGTTCATCCAGGGCGGGGTCGGTGCCGCCGCGGCCGCGGTCTCCATCCAATGCCGTGCCCGTTTCTCGCCCGCCCCGGCCTTGATCGTCGTCGAACCTGACCGCGCGGCCTGTCTTTTAGCGAGTGCGGAGCGCGGCGTTCTGACCGCCATTCCGGGCGAACTTGACACCATCATGGCGGGCCTGGCCTGTGGAGAGCCCAGTCTTCTGGCCTGGCAGGAACTTGAGCGGGCTGCCGCGGCGTTCATGGCAATCCCCGACAAGGCGGCGGTGGCGACGATGCGTCTGTTGGGATCCCACGGCGTCGTCGCGGGAGAGTCCGGCGTGGCGGGCCTCGCGGGTTGCCTGCTCGCCGCTACCGATCCGGCCGCGCGCGCCACGCTTGGTCTGGACGCCAACAGTCGCGTGCTGGTGTTTTCCACCGAAGGCGCGACCGATCCGGACGTATACGCGAAACTCATGGACGCTTCGGCGTGACCGAGTGACGAAGGCGTTGGGCTGCGGTTGATCTCGGTCAATGCCAGTACCCGCGATCATTGATACGCGAACCGTGGCAGCCTCCCCTGTCATTGCGAGCGAAGCGAAGCAATCTCCATGAGTGGGGACAGCGAGATTGCTTGCCCCGGTCAAGCCGGGGCACCACGCTGCTCCTCGCGATGACAGTGTATGTGTGTCGCGCTTCATCGATTCTGGGTACTGGGCATCTCCGTTCCAAGGACAGTTTGGTGCAATGGTTCATCTGGTTCCTCTGCCGTTTGGCGTTCTCATAAGGCGACTGTTCCGTGAACTGGAACAGAAGCGGTCGGCATTCGATCTTCCCTCCCAACGATTTGTTCAATCCTCTCCTGGGCATGATCTGTCCGTCGCGATCCATCATCGCCGTGCGTCGACCCCGTTCGGCCCGGCCGCCGGACCGCATACCCAAATGGCCCAGAACATCGTGCTGTCGTGGCTCGCGGGCGGCCGCGTGATCGAGTGTAAAACGGTTCAGGTGCACGATGGTCTGACCATCCCGCGACCCTGTATCGACGTCGGAACAGTCGGCTACAACGTGGAATGGTCGCAGGAACTGACGCTGGATCAGTCACTCGAGGAATACGTCAAAGGCTCGATGCTCATCGAAATGCTGAAAGCGTCGGGCCAGGCCCAAGGGCTGGAAGACACCGTATTCGATATGAGTGTCGGCTACGATCTGGCCGGTATCCAATCGCCGAAAGTGCGAGGTTTCCTTGCCGGAATGATGAACGCTACCGCTATCGTCGAGCGTTTGCGCGCGGAGATCCCCGATGCCTGGCGCCATCTGCGCGAACTGCCGTACGCTGCGCGCATTTCCGACACGTTGACATTGTCGACCTTCCACGGTTGCCCGCCGGAGGAGATCGAGAGTATCGCCCGTTTCCTGCTGTCCGAGATCGGCATCGATGTCGTCGTGAAACTGAATCCAACTCTGCTCGGGCGAGACGAATTATCGTCCATTCTGCATGACCGGATGGGCTACACCGAAATCAAGGTTCCTGATTCGGCTTTCGCCGACGACGCCACATGGTCGCAGATCACTGAGATGATGCACCGTCTCGGTCCGTTCGCGGATGCGCTCGGGCGCGGTGTCGGCGTCAAATTCTGCAACACCCTCGTGGTCGAGAACCACAAGAGCTTCTTCCCGGCGAGCGAGCGGCTGATGTACCTTTCCGGCCCGCCGCTGCATCCGCTGGCGGTCGCGTTGGTGCGCCGGTTCCGGCGGAGCTTCGGCGACCGCTTTCCGATTTCGTTCTCCGCCGGCATCGATGCCACCAACTTCGCCGATACGGTCAGTCTTGGCCTGAAGCCAGTCACCGTTTGCACCAACCTGCTCAAACCTGGCGGGTACCGGAACGGCTGGCACTATATTGGCAATCTCGTCAGACACATGGACGCGGTTGGCGCCGCCGACATCGACAGCTTTGTATTACGGGCGCAAGGCCAGGCCGAAGCCGCGCTCGGCGGGCTTGGCCTGACGGAACAGCGGATCGCGGCCTGCCGCGGCGCTCTGACCGCTGACGGCGACCTGAGGAAGGCCGCCGGCGACGCCTTCGCCGCCTGGGTGTCCGCCGCGCGGTTGCTCAACACGGAAATCTACGCCGAACGCGTGCTGGCCGATCCTCGCTACAGCGCGGCCGAGCACGCAACGCCACCGAATAAAATTGGCAGCACTTTGGTTTTGTTCGATTGTCTGACCTGCGACAAATGTATTCCGATCTGTCCCAACGACGCGAACTTCAGCTTTGTCATCCCGATCGGGGAGGTACCGATTGAAAAATTGGTGCCTGGCGAAAACGGCTGGACGGTGGACTCGATCGGCGCACTAAGCTTCGCCAGGCCACGACAGATCGGCACCTTCGCCGACGCGTGCAATGAGTGCGGACATTGCGATGTGCTGTGCCCCGAGGACGGTGGTCCCTATTTGGTGAAGCCGCTGTTTTTCGGCAGCCTGGACGCCTGGAAGGCGGCGCCGCATCGGGACGGCTTTGTGCTGGAGAAAAGCCGGGACGGCATCACCATGCATGGCCGCTTCGGCGGGCGCACGGTGACCATGCGGCGCGACGGCGGCGTGGTTCGATACAGCGGCGATGACTTCGACGTCGTGTTCGAACCGGACGACCTGGCCGCGACCGTGAAGGGCAGCGCCGACGGGCCTGTCGACCTCACATGGCTGCACATAATGGACCAGATTCTCACGGCGATAACCGCGCCGCGCGCGATCAATCATGTCAGCGCGATGCTGGAACACACGACAGCGCGTTGAGCGGCCGGGGAACGATCATACGGGTGGCCGAAATGACTGACTCTCACCCTACCCGTCATCCCCCGATCGAGTCCACGGCTGTCCGGTTCATTGATCTGGGGTACCTGGAGTAACGCTCGCCGACCATTCGATTTCGTCATGGCCACCCCTGTGGCGGCCCTCCACGACTTTGGCGCCGCCAGTAAAGACGTGGATGGCTGGGCCGAGCCCAGCCATGACGTGGAAAAAGCGCCAGTCGCCAACACGATATTTAACCGGACAGCCGTGGATCGAGTCGGGGGATGACGCTGAGGCGTGTCGGGATGGGTCAGTCTTTTGGGCCGCTCGTATCAGACCCTGACCGGGCTCACCAGCGCACGGCCAGGAAACGGGTGCGGCACGTGCAGTTTTCCATGGTCAAGCACCAGTTGGCCGTGGACCCAGACCATGTCGATCCCAACCGGACGAACCGACGGGTCGAGGTAGTCGTTGCGTTCCCCAACAGTTCCGGGATCGAACAGCACCAATGACGCGTCCGCTCCGGCCTGAAGCGTCGGATCCGGCAGATTGAGAAAACGGCACGGCAACGTGGCCATCCGCCAGATCATCTGCTCCAGCGGAATGCCCATCTCGCGCCCCATACGCAGCGCTTTCGGAAACGCACCGAGCGAGCGGGGATGTGGCTTCTGGCCAGGACCCGGCATCAGGCCGTCGGTACAGATCGCCATGGAGGGACGGCGAAAGAAGCGTTCCATGGTCGCTTCGTTGCCGTAATGCGTGATGATGGCGATCTCGCCCTCATTCGCGGCATAGAAATCGAACACCGCCGCGTACGCCGCATCGGTGGTGAGATCGGCGGCCCCGGCGTCATCGGCGACATCGCCAAGCCGCCGCCCCAGATACGCGTCGCCCACACCCGGCTTCACGCCGGCGATCTGGATGCCGCCGAGCCCGCCGCAGAAATCGATGAAATTGTCCCAGCTTGTGCTGTCGGTCCGCATCTTGGCGGTCATCGTCCGCCGAGCCTCCGGATCGGCGAGCCGGGCCAGGAATTCCGCGCGGCTGCCCGCGCGCATCTCGGGCGGGAAGATGGCATCGCCGGTGGTGGACCCAGCCGTGTAGGGGTACATGTTTTCCATCGTTGGAATCAGCGACGCGGCATCGGTGAGAATGCTTTCCAACTCCCCGATGCGATCGTAATTCCGCGCGCCGGCGATCTTGGAGTGCTCGTTGCAGTAACCGCCGCCGCCATCGACCGCCGCCTCGACCACCTCCCTGATACTGCCGATGATATTATCGCTCTCGGAACGAAGATGCGGAAACAGTGCGCCCGGCTTGACCCGATTGAAGGCCCCCACAAGCGCCGTGAGTTCGCGCTGGTCGCACCACACGGCGGGATTATAGACCAGCCCGGTCGACAGCCCGAGCGTCAGCGGCGCCTCGCGGAGCACGACCTCTGTCATGGCCGTTATTTCGGCGTCCGTCGCGACGCGGGCCAGATTGTTCATGACTACTCGCCGCACCGCCGAATGGCCGAGATAAATTCCCATGTCGGTGACGGAACGGCCTTGATGCCACGCCAGGAACTCCGCCACCGAAGTCCAGGTCCAGTCGCCATCGATGGCCCCGTCGAGCGGTTTGAGTTGGGCCGCGTATTGCGAACGCTGCGCCCCGACAACCGGTGCCGGCGACAGACCGTCGACGCCGCAGATCCGTTTGGTGACACCGCCGAGAATGGCCAGCTCGCAGCTCACCGGCATGCCGCTGTCGCCGATCGCCGTGCCGCCGAGTGCCCCGTGATTGTGGGTGTCGACGAAGCCTGGCACCAAAGCCCGGCCCTTGGCCTCAATGACCCGGTCCGCGCTTTCGGTCCGCGACCGGTTGACCTCACCCAACGCGGCGATGACGCCATCCTCGATCAGAACATCGCCGGGGAAGGGGGCGGTCGCGCCATCACCGTTGACGATCAGTGCGTCGCGAACGAGCGTGATCACCCTTCCGCCAGTTCGAGCATCAGCCGCAGCAGCACATTCGCGCCGGCGGCGAGGTCGTCGGGGGCCGTATATTCCTGGATGTTATGGCTGATGCCATTCACGCTTGGAACGAAGATCATGCACGCCGGGCACACCGCCGCCAGCATCTGCGCATCGTGGCCCGCGCCACTGGGCAGCCGCTTGACGGGAAAACCCAGATCCCTGGCGATCGCCTCAACGCGCCCGACCAAATGCGGCGCGAAGGCGACCGGCTCGAAACGTGCCAGCGAGCGCCGCGCGATCGCGACGCCCTCGGCCGCGGCGGTTTCGGCGGCGAAATCGAACAGGCGGCGCTCCGCCTCCACCAGACGGTCGTTCTCGGTATTGCGCAGGTCAACCGTCATGACCGCCCGATCGGCGACGACGTTGATGAGGTTGGGCGACAAAGTCACCGCGCCGGCCGTGGCGACCTGACGGCCACCGATGTCTCGCGCCAACCGTCGCGCGAACACGGCGATCTCCGCCGCGACATAGCCAGCATCGTGGCGCATATGCATCGGCGTGGTGCCGGCGTGGTTGGATTGACCGGTCAGGGTGAATTCGGTCCAGGAAATCCCCTGCACGCCTTCGACCGCGCCGATTCGAAATCTCTCGGCTTCAAGCACCGGCCCTTGCTCGATATGCAACTCCACATACGCGTGGACCCGCGGCTGGCCGACCGCGGCGGGGCCGGCGTAACCGATGCGGGACAATTCCTCGCCGGCGACCGCGCCATCGATCCCGACGGTCGCCAAGGCGCGATCGAGTTCAAGGCGGCCGGTATAGACAAGGCTGCCGAACATGTCGGGCTGGAACCGCGCTCCCTCCTCGTTGGTGAAGAAGGCGACCGCCACTGGCCGGCGCGTCACGACGCTGGCGTCGTTGAGGGTCGCGATCACCTCGAGTCCGGCCAGCACTCCCAGACAGCCGTCGAAGTTGCCACCTGTGGCCACCGTGTCGATATGGCTCCCCGCCATCACCGGCGGGCCGTCCTCGGATCCCGCGCGGATCCCAACGACGTTGCCGATCGCATCAATCGACACGGAGAGGCCCAGTTCGCGCATCCAACCGGTGACCAGGTCGCGTCCGGCCTTGTCGGCATCGGTCAACGCCAGCCGGCAGACGCCGCCGCCCGGGATCGCGCCTGCCTCCGCCAGATTGATCAGGCGCAATGACAACCGGTCTATGTCGATCCGTATATCCTGTCGCATCAGCTAATCTCCCGGCCCCGCGGTCCGCCACGCACCGCCTCGTGAGAGCCGTCTGATCCACGATGAACGTGCCAGCCGAACCATACAGGACGGGTCCATGACCACCATCAGTTTTCGCCTCAACGGAACAGTCCGCCAGGTCGACGCGGCGCCGGACGAACCACTGATTGAGGTGTTGCGGGAAATCCTGAAGATCAAATCCGTCAAACAGGGCTGTGGACCGCAGCGGGAGTGCGGCGCGTGCGTCGCGCTGATCGACGGAACGCCGAGGGTAACCTGCGGGGTTCGGGTCGCTCTGGTCGAAGGGCGGACGCTCCTCACGCTGGAAGGCGTTTCGGACGACGAGCGCAAGCTTTATGCCGACGCGTTCCAGGCGGCCGGCGGATTGCAATGCGGCTTTTGCACGCCCGGTCTGGTACTCCGCATCAAGTGGTTGACCGATCAGGGGACCAAACTGTCGCGCGCGGAAATCGCCCGGGCGCTCGACGGGCATCTGTGCCGATGCACTGGCTATGTGAAGATCATCGACGCGGTCGAACTGATCCAGGCCGCCAAGGCCGGCGGCGCGCTACCGGTGGTGATCGAGGATGGTGGCGTCGGCCAGTCGCTGAAACGTTATCAGGGCGGCGAACTGGCGCTTGGCGCGCGGCCCTTCGTCGCCGATATTGAGGCTCCCGGCCTTTTGCATGGTGCCGTGGTGCTGTCCCCGCACGCTCGCGCCCGGGTCATCCGGGTCGACGTATCCAAAGCGCTGAACGTTCCAGGCGTCGCCGCGGTGGCGACCGCCAGGGATGTACCGGGCAGCCGTTGGGTTGGTCAGATCCATCAGGACTGGCCGGTCTTCGTCGCCGAGGGCGAAGAGGTGCGCTGCGTTGGCGACGTGCTGGCGGCTGTGGCCGCCGAGACCCCACGTATCGCACGCGAGGCGGGGAAATTGATCGAGGTGGAATACGAGCCTCTGACCCCCGTTCTCGATCCCGCCGAAGCGATCGAGCCTGGCGCGCACCAGGTCAACCCGATGCACGAAAATGTCCTGTCGGTGACGCGCTACGCGCGCGGCGACGTGGAATCCGCTCTCACCGCCTCAACGCATGTGGTTACCGGCACCTGGGCCACGCAACGGATCGAGCATCTGTTCCTCGAACCCGAAGCCGCGCTGGCCGTGCCGCTGCCCAACGGCCGTTTGCATCTCTACAGCCAGAGCCAGGGTATTTTCGAGGATCGCCAGCAGGTGGCATCCGTGCTCGGCGAGCCCGAGGACAGCCTGTTCGTTGAGCTGGTTCCCAACGGCGGCGGCTTCGGCGGCAAGGAGGACATGACGATCCAGGCGCAAACCGCGTTGCTGGCCCGCATGACCGGGCGGCCGGTGCGGATCGCGCTCAATCGGGAAGAATCGATCCGCATGCATCCCAAGCGGCATCCGTTGACCATGGACTATACCGTGGGCTGCGACGCCGACGGCCGGCTGACCGCCGCGCGGATCAAAATCCTCGGCGATTCCGGCGCTTATGCGTCGGTGGGTGGCAAGGTGCTGGAACGAGCCGCCGGCCATGCCTGCGGGCCTTACCGGATGCCCGTGCTCGCGATCGAGAGTATCGCCGCTTACACCAATAATCCGCCCTGCGGCGCGATGCGTGGTTTCGGCGTCAATCAAACCAGCTTCGCCATGGAGGGCTGTATCGATTTGCTCGCCGCGAAAGCCGGGCTCGATCGCTGGGAGATGCGCTTTCGCAATGTCCTGCACGTCGGGGACATGTTTTCGACCGGCCAGATCCTGGAGAAATCGGTCGGCATCGAGAAGACGCTGTTGGCGGTCAAGGATGCCTATGACTCGGCCCGCGCCCAGGGACGGTCGGTGGGAATCGCGTGTGCTCTTAAAAACAGTGGAATTGGTAACGGGGCGATCGAATACGGCAGATGCAGGCTTGAGGTGCGAGACGACGGTACAATCGACCTGCACACCGGTTTCACGGAAATGGGGCAGGGGCTGCTGACGATCCTCATTCAATGCGCGGTCGAAGTGACCGGGCTGGCCGCGAGACTATTCCGTCCTCAGGTGAACAGCCGTTTTGAAGTGGGTTCCGGTCACACCACGGGCTCGCGCGCGACCTTGCTGGCAGGACCATCAGTGATTGACGCGGCGAAGAAGCTGAAGGCCGACCTGGACAGTGGACGGACCCTGGCCGAGCTGGCGGGCACGGTTTACGCCGGCGAGTACCGTATCGACGACACAACGGCGCCGGGCGAGTTGAAGCACGGCAAGATCAAAACCCATACCACGTTCGGCTTCGCGACCCAGGTCGTGGTGCTGAGCGAAACCGGCGCGGTCGAACGGGTGATCGCCGCCCATGATGTTGGCCGCGCCCTGAACCCGCTTCTGTGCGAGGCGCAGATTCAGGGTGCTGTTCACATGGGGCTTGGTTACGCTCTGACTGAGGAACTTCCATGCAAGGACGGCATGCCGGTGACCTTCAAGCTACGTGAGATCGGCGTCTTGCGTGCTCAGCACATGCCGGAGGTCGAGGTTATCCTGATCGAGGATCCGGAACCGGAGGGCCCGTTCGGCGCCAAGGGTGTCGGCGAGATCGGCCTCGTCCCCACCGCCGGAGCCGTGGCGGGCGCTTTGGAGGCGTTCGACGGGATACGGCGCACGCGGCTGCCAATGAAGGATTCACCGGCCGCGCGCGCCATCAATCTCGGACACATTACCGATGCCGACCGGGATCAATGGCATTGAGCGGCTCGCTGATCGTCGGTCCTGATCGCGACGGGCGTCGCGTGACGATCGTGGACGGCCTCGTCTCGGTGGTGGTTTCCGAGAGGTTGGCACATCTGGCGTGTCCGGACGGCGAGATCGAGCCGGGCGCTGTGTGCGCCCATACACACATCTACAGCGGCCTCGTGCCCTACGGCATGCCGAAGCCAGATCCAATCCCGACGAGCTTCATGCAAATCCTCGGCGGCATTTGGTGGCGGCTCGATCGCGCGATCGATTCCGAGATTCTGGTCGCCACTGCACGCGATTATGTGGCGCGGGCGCTTCTCGCCGGCACGACGACGCTGATCGACCACCACGAATCGCCGAACCTGATCGAGGGTTCGTTACCGCTTCTCGCCAACGTCTGCGAACGGCTCGGGATTCGCGCGCTGCTGTGCTACGGCGCGACGGAACGCAATTTCGGACGGGCGGAAGCATCGCGCGGCCTCGCGGAGTGCCAGGCGGTCAGGTCCTCGGCGTTGGTCCGCGGCCTGGTTGGTCTGCACGCGGGTTTCACGGTATCCGACGACACCATTCGCGAAGCCGGCGATCTGGCCCGCGAACTCGGCACCGTTTTGCACGTGCACGTGGCCGAGGACCAGGCCGATGTCGATGACGCGATCAGTCGCGGCGCGGCCGGACCGCTGGAACGTTTGCTGTCGCTCGGGGCACTCGTGCCCGGTTCGATCCTCGCTCACGGCGTGCATCTGAGTAGCGATCAGGTACGTCTCGCCGCGGCGCACGGTTGCTGGTTCGTACACAATCCGCGCTCAAACGAAGGCAACCGTGTGGGTTACGCGGGGGCTCTTTCCGGGTCGTCCAACGTCGCTCTGGGCGTTGACGGCTGGGATCCCGACATGGCGGCCGAGGCGGCGGCGTTGTCGCGGCTCGCCTCTGGGCATGGTGACGCCGGGGTTGGCGGCCGGTTGGCGGCCGGTCACCGGCTGGTAGCGGAACGTTTCGGTAGTGCCATGGACGCGTTGGCGCCGGGTGCGTTGGGCGACGTCGTCGTGCGTCAGGGCAGTGAGGTTCGCCACGTGGTGGTCGGCGGCCGGGTCGTGGTCAGCGACGGCATATTGGTGACCGGCGACCGCGACGCCATCGCGACCGTCGCGCGCGGAGAGGCGGCACGTCTGTGGGCCCGGATGGCGACGATCTGAACGGCGGCAGGCGATGTGAAACGCCGGCTCATACCAATGGAATTAAGTTCTGACCGGTCACCGATGGCCCCTCATCGTCATGGCCGGGCCTGGCCCGGCCATCTTTGCAAGCACTTGCCGCGAGAGATGGAGGGCCGGCCCACCCATGACGCGTTTGGTAGAAGTCAAGACTTACGGCCGCCGGCTCAGACCCCGGCGGGCACGCAGGTATCAGGCACGGGGCAGACCGACGCGCATTGCGGCTGGTCGTGAAACCCCTTGCACTCGGTGCATTTCTTTGGGTCGATCACATAGACGAAGCTGCCCATGGATATCGCGGTATTCGGACATTCCAACTCGCAGGCGCCGCAACTTGTGCAAAGCGAGGCGATAATTTTATAGGCCATGGCTGCATCCTTCATGCCGCGCGGTGCCGCGGGCTCCTGATCTCCGTCATGGTGTGTTTGCGGCGCGTTCACCTCGACTGCATTGATTTCGATCAACACGTCCGTTGGCCCGAACCGCTATCGATTGAAATGTGCTCATGGACGCGGCGATCCGCCGTCACGTGATGCATCACGGCAAGTGGTCGCCTCATCAATCATCCATGTGCCTGTTTGATCAGCAACGAGCCGAGAGCCGGCTCAAATGGAGACAGGGCATGACGAGTGCACGCGTGATCGTCGATGGCAATGAAGCCGCTGCTTCCGTCGCTTACCGGCTCAACGAAGTGATCGCCATCTATCCGATCACGCCGTCCTCGACGATGGGTGAATGGGCGGACCAGTGGAACTCGGAAGGTGCCGCGAATATCTGGGGCACTGTTCCCCAGGTGATGGAAATGCAAAGCGAGGGCGGCGCGGCGGGCGCATTGCATGGGGCCCTCCAGGCGGGGGCATTGGCGACAACCTTCACGGCCTCGCAAGGCCTGCTTCTGATGATCCCCAACATGTACAAAATCGCCGGCGAGCTGACGGCGGCGGTCATTCATGTCGCGGCGCGTACCGTGGCGACGCATGCTCTGTCGATTTTTGGCGACCACAGCGATGTGATGGCGGCACGCGCGACCGGTTTCGCTCTGCTGTCGGCGCATTCGGTGCAGGAGGCCGGAGATTTCGCGTTGATCGCGCAGGCGGCGGCACTCGAATCGCGCGTGGCGTTCCTGCATTTCTTCGATGGCTTCCGCACCTCGCATGAAGTCAACGCGATCGAGCCGCTGAGTGACGACGATCTGCGGTCGGTCATCGACGATGGTTTCGTGGAGCAGCACCGGGCGCGCGCGCTATCGCCCGACCGCCCGGTGCTGCGCGGCTCGGCGCAAAATCCCGATGTGTTTTTCCAGGCGCGCGAGGCGGCCAATTCTTACTACCTCGCCTGTCCTTCCATCGTTCAGGACGTGATGGACCGCTTCGCCCGCCGGACGGGACGCGCGTACCATCTCTTCGACTACATCGGTGCGCCCGACGCCGAGCGGGTCGTGGTGTTGATGGGATCCGCGGCCGGCGCGGCGGAGGAAACGGTCGAGATTCTGCGCGCGCGCGGCGAAAAACTCGGCCTGCTCAAGGTTCACCTGTTCCGGCCATTCGCGACGGAGAGTTTCCTGGCCGCGCTCCCGGCCTCGGTCAAGGCGATCGCGGTGCTGGATCGCACCAAGGAGCCGGGCAGCATCGGCGAGCCGCTGTACCAGGACGTCGTGACCGCGCTGTGGGAGCGCCATGCATCCGGCGTCACGGCGCCGCCGCCTCGGGTGATCGGCGGCCGTTACGGCCTGGCGTCGAAGGAATTCACGCCGGCGATGGTGAAGGCGGTGTTCGACGAGCTCGCGAAGCCCGGTGCGAAGAACCACTTCACCGTGGGCATCGCCGACGACGTGACGCATACGAGCCTGGAATTCGACCCGGCGTTCTCAACCGAGCCCGCCGGCACCGTACGCGCACTGTTTTACGGTCTGGGCTCCGACGGCACCGTTGGCGCGAACAAGAACTCGATCAAGATCATAGGCAAGCAAACCAACAGCCACGTGCAGGGTTATTTCGTCTACGATTCAAAAAAATCCGGCTCAATGACCGTTTCGCATCTGCGATTTGGCCCGGACCCGATCCGCTCCACCTATTTGGTCAGCAGGGCGAATTTCGTGGCCTGTCACCAGTTCGAATTTCTCAGTCGCACCGATGTGCTCGCCGCGGCGGACACCGGCGCGACGTTCCTGCTGAACGCGCCATACGGTCCCGAGGAAATCTGGGACCATCTGCCACGCCAGGTCCAGGAGACGATCCTCAGCAAGAAGCTAAAGTTTTTCGTGATCGACGGCCTGGCGGTCGCCCGCGACGCGGGAATGGGGAGGCGCATCAACACCATCATGCAGGTTTGCTTCTTCGCGATCAGTTGCGTGCTGGCGCGCGACGCGGCCATCGCGGCGATCAGGCAATCGATCGAGGACACCTACGGCAAGCGCGGCGCGGCCACGGTGGCGAAGAACTTCGCCGCCGTCGATCGCACGCTCGCCCAATTGTACGAAGTGCCGTTGGGCGCGCGCGCGAACGCCTCGTTCGACGTCTTGCCGCCGGTGGCCGCGACCGCTCCGGCATTTGTGCGAGACGTTTTGGGCATGGCGATCGCCGGAATGGGCGACACGCTGCCGGTAAGCGCGATGCCGATCGATGGGACATTCCCGACGGGAACGGCGCAATGGGAAAAACGGAACATAGCCCAGATGATTCCTGTGTGGGATGAGGATCTGTGCATTCAGTGCGGAAAATGCGTGCTGGTCTGTCCGCATGCGGTCCTCCGAGCGAAGTTGTGCGATGCCGGCGATCTCGCCGACGCGCCGGACGGCTTCAAATCAGCGAAGCCGAAGTTCCGTGAGGCGAGCGCGTCGATGCGGTATTTGTTGCAGGTATCGCCGGAAGATTGTACCGGCTGCACCTTGTGCGTCGAGATCTGTCCGGTGAAGAGCAAGAGCGAGGCGAAGCACAAGGCGATCAATATGGCGCCTCAGGCTCCGCTGCGCGCCGCCGAAAGTGCCAACTGGGATTTCTTCCGGTCGTTACCGGAAACTGACCGTGCCTTGCTGGTGCACGATACACCGAAGAATGTCCAAATTCTGGAGCCGTTGTTCGAATTCTCGGGCGCCTGCTCCGGCTGCGGTGAAACGCCATACATCAAGTTGTTGACGCAGCTTTTCGGTGACCGTCTGTTGATCGCCAACGCCACCGGCTGTTCGTCGATTTACGGCGGTAACCTGCCGACCACGCCCTATACCACGAACGCCCAGGGACGGGGGCCGGCATGGTCGAATTCACTGTTTGAAGACAATGCGGAATTCGGTCTGGGCATGCGCCTGGCGGTGGATAAGCAGACCGAATATGCCCGCGAACTGGTGTCGCGTCTGCGAGCCGAACTTGGCGATGGGATCGCCGCTGGGTTGTTGCAAGCGGAACAATCCAACGAAGTCGAAATCGCGGCGCAGAGGCTCCGTGTGGTCGAACTTAAACAGAGGTTGGCGACGATCGGTTCCACCGAGTCCGCCGCTTTGCTCTCGATCGCCGACGCCCTCGTCCGCAAGAGTGTCTGGCTCGTTGGCGGCGACGGCTGGGCCTACGACATCGGCGCGGGCGGCCTCGATCACGTTCTTGGCGCGGGCCGGAATGTCAACGTGCTGGTGCTCGATACCGAGGTGTACTCAAATACCGGCGGCCAGATGTCGAAGTCGACGCCGCGCGGTGCGGTGGCGAAGTTCGCCAATGGCGGCAAACATACCGCGAAGAAGGACCTCGCGATGGAGGCCATCAGTTATGGCTCGGTCTACGTGGCCCGGGTCGCGATGGGCGGCAGCGACGTCCACACCGTGCAAGCGTTCAAGGAGGCCGAGTCCTATGACGGCCCGTCGATTATCATCGCCTATAGCCATTGCATCGCGCATGGCTACGACATGTCGTTGGGCCTCGCGCAGCAGAAGGCCGCGGTGTTGTCGGGGTACTGGCCGCTGTTGCGTTACGATCCCCGCCTGCGAAGCGATGGTAAAAATCCGTTCCAACTCGACTCCGCGCCGCCGAGCATTCCGTTCCAGCAATACGCCTACGAGGAGGCCAGATATACCATGTTGGCACGGAGCAATCCGGAGGTCGCGCGGGAGCTGTTGATGGCGGCGCAGGACGACGTCGATCGTAACTGGCGCGTTTATTCCAGCCGCGCCGAGATGGCGGGTCATGCTGTCACACCGCGTCCGCCGGCGGCATCCACGCCCGCGATGAAAACCGGAGACGAGCCACTATGAGCGATCTGTCGACGACCTGGCTCGGAATGACATTGAAGTCGCCGCTGGTGGCTTCCTCATCGCCGCTTTGCGATTCCACGGACGGTATCGCCCAGTTGGAAGATCACGGGATCGCGGCCGTGGTCCTGCCGTCGCTGTTCGAGGAGCAGTTGGAACTTGAAAGTGCCAGCGTGGATGACGACCTCGCCCGAGGGTCCGAGAGTTTCGCGGAGTCACTGACGTTCTTTCCCGATTTGCGAACCTATAATCTGGGGCCGGACCGGTACCTCGACCTGATTCGCCGCGCCAGGGAGCGTGTGGACATTCCGGTGATCGCCAGCCTCAATGGGATCAGCATGGGCGGCTGGATCCGCTATGCGCGCCTGATGCAAGATGCCGGCGCGAGCGCGATCGAACTCAATATCTATCACATCGCGACCGATCCTGAGCAAACCGGTGAGGCCGTGGAAAAGGGCCAGCTCGAACTCGCCGCGGCGATCCGGCAAAGCCTCAGCATCCCGATGGCGGTGAAACTTTCGCCGTTCTACAGCGCTCCGGCCAACATGGGCCGCCGGCTGGATGCCGCCGGCGCGGATGGCGTGGTGCTGTTCAACCGGTTTTATCAGCCCGACTTCAACATCGAAGATCAGGCCGTGGTCAGTGCATTGTCATTGAGCCGGCCTGAAGAACTGCTGATGCGGCTGCATTGGACAGCGATCCTGTACGGACAGGTCCGCGCCGACCTTGGGATCACCGGTGGCGTGCACAGTGCCGGGGACGTCGTCAAATGCGCGATGGCCGGTGCGCGCGTGGCGTTCATGGCATCGGCCTTGCTACAGAACGGGGTGCGGCACATCGAACGGACGCTCGCCGAACTCGACGCATGGCTCGACACGCACGAATGCGTTTCGATCGCGCAAATCCGCGGCAGCATGAGCTATGGATCGGTTGCCGATACGAGCGCCTATGAGCGAGGCAATTACATGAAGACGCTCAGCTCGTACACACGCGGGTCCGCCATGTCTGACGATTGATTGGCCCGGTTGGTGCGTGGTGCAATCCCCGGGTGGCCTGGAGCCGAACGCGGCCGGCCCTGTTCGGAGAAGGACAGCGGTGGAATACTCGAACGGTTCTTTCACAGCATCAAGTGAGTACGGCCCGTGGCGGAGACGGTCAGACCTGGAACGAGCATTTCTACACAGATTCCTACGGACGCGTTGGGCGTTTTCGATACTGAGAGATACCTGAACCTCGAAACGTACCGCCGCGACGGGATTGGCGTGCGGACGCCGGTTTGGTTCGCGGCCGGTCCGAAGGGTTTTCCCGGTTTTGGCGTTGCGAAGCTCTATGTTTACACAACCGCGGACGCGGGCAAGGTAAAGCGTGTGCGCCGTGATGGCGTTGTCAGGATCGCCCCTTGCGACATGCGGGGAAACGTCACTGGTCCATGGGTCAACGCCACGGCGGAGCCTGTAACAGGTGCTGAGTTCGAACTTGGAATGCGGCTTCTGGATCGAAAGTATTTCCCCTGGAAGCAGTTTCTCAACCTATCGGCGCGATTATTTCGTCGCCGCGAACGGGTTGTATTGGCAATTCAGCCTGCTCCAACCGATGCGTCTCCGGCGCCAGGGATCACTGGCCTGATGCCGCGCCCGCCGCGGTAAATTTGCTCGACTCTTCATGCTGGAATTTCGATATGAAGCGCGCTGATCTTCTCCACCGTGTTCTCCGGGACTGCTATTGCAGGCTCCAGCCATCGAAAATACACGGCATCGGCGTATTCGCCGTTCGCGACATCCCGAGAGGGAGGAACCCATTCAAGACAATACCGAAATATGCCGACTTTGGATATGTCCGCATTACCGGAGAAGAGATGGATGCTCTACCACCAAAGCTGTCGAAGCTCATCCAGGAGTTATTCATACCTACCGAAGGGACAATGTACGTTCCCAATTATGGCGTGAATATCATCCGTCTCAACACTTACCTCAATCATTCGACAACACCAAACATGCGTACAAGGAACGGGTACGATTTCCTGGCACTCCGGAAGGTATTGATTGGAGAGGAACTGACCGTCGATTATCGAACGTATGGCGCCGAGCAATTAGTCCCGATTAAATAGCGCGATCCACCGGAAACGCCGATCGGGCATCGGGATAAGCAGAAGGACCACGGGTCATTCCGCGGCGGCGGCATGCGCATCCGGGTCCACGCCATAAATCTCGCGCGCCGTGGTGGCGGAGATGAGTTCGTTCGCCACATCCGCCAGGACGAGCGAGGGGTCACGTCTTCTTGGATCCCCCAGCCCGCCGCCGCCGGGCGACAGAATCAAAATCCGATCGCCCTTTGGCACGCGGTGCCGCCCCTTGCCGGGCAGCTTGCTCCCCGAGGCCAGACCAACGTATCCCGCCGTGCCAGCGTGACCATCGAAGAATCCCCGCGCCGGGAACTTCACCCGCTCATAGGCCGTGATGCAGGTGAACGGTTCGTCCAGGCTGTTGCCGATTTCAATGTGCTGGCCAAGACCGCCGCGTGTCGTGCCGGGGCCGCCGGACTCCGCGCGGTACTGTTTCCTCCAGAACACCAGCGTTGACATCGACTCGAAGATTTCGACCGGACCGCCGCGCACGCCGCTGGGAAAGCCTGTCGCGGACAGTCCATCCCGTGCCGGCATCGCGCCCATGCCGCCGGTCGTTACGATGTTGACCAAAAAATCGTCGCCCATCACCGCCGGGCTGTGCCGTGGTCCGAATCCGGAGATATTCCACAGCACGCCCGCGCCTTCCGCGGGTACGCGCCCGGGAATTGCCTGGCGCAGGCAACCGAAAATCAGGTCCGGCAGCATCAGCCCGATCTGATGCCGTTGCACCACCGCGGCGGGCTTTGTCGCGTGCACGATCGAACCGAGTTCCGCGGTCACCGTCCGCGGCTCCAGCGAGCCCGCGTTGTTCGGGATATCGCGGGCCAGGATGCAGCCCAGAGCGTATGTCGTGTAAGCGAGCGTGTAGCAGAGCGGCACATTGAAGTTGTGCCGCACCATTTTCGAAGTGCCGGTATAATCGACGTTGATCCCGTCATCCGACACCGTCAGAGCCGCGCGGAGTTCCACAGGCTCATCGTCCTGGCCGTCGAGCATCAGGCTGGCGGACCAGGTTCCACGCGGCAATTCCCGGATCTTCTCCAACATCGCCGCTTTCGACGTATCGACGATGTGGTCCGACAGCTCGTTCAGATCATCCAGGTCGAACTCGTCCATCATCTGCGTCAGCCGCTCGCAACCGATTTCGTTACAGGAAATCAACGCATAAGTGTCGCCCTCGGTCTCCACCGGCAGACGGGTGTTGGCGCGGATCACCGACATCAAGGTTTCATTCACCACGCCCTGCTCGACGATGCGCAGGATCGGCAGGAACAATCCTTCCATGAACACGTCGAACGAGCCAGTCATGTTGCGCACGCCGCCGATGTCCATGAGGTGGCAGTTGCACGCCACCAGTCCGACAAAATCGGTGCCGCGGAAACAGGGTGTGGTGACGGAGAAATCGTTGGTGTGACCGGTGCCGATCCAGGGATCGTTATGGATGAACACGTCGCCCGGCCGCATCGTGTTTACCGGGTGCTTCTCGATGACGTGGCCGACCGCGAGCGCCATCGAATTGATGTGGCCGGGTGTTCCGGTGACGGCCTGCGCCAGCATTCTTCCCCGTGCATCGAACACGCCGGCCGCGAGGTCGCCCGACTCGCGCACGATCGTGCTGAATGCCGTGCGTTGCAGCACCTGCGCCTGCTCCTCCACCAACGCCAGCAGTCGATTCCACATGATCTGCTTCTCGATCAGGCCGATGGTCATGCTGTTGGTTCCTTGCGGTCCATGACGATGGAGCCGATGCCGTCGATCCAGACGTCAAAGGCCGCGGTGATAAAAGTGGAGGTCTCGGCTTCGGCGACGATCGCCGGGCCGGGAAAGCGGGCGCCGGGAACAAGCTGCTCTCGCCGGTAGCGTGGCACCTGGATCGTCTGGCCAGAGCGGCCATCGAATACCGCGACCGCTCCGGCGGCCGGCGGCGCGGCGGAGGCGGCGGGAACGGCAACCGGCTCGGGCAGCACGGTCGCCGTCGAGACCGTCACGGACCACGCCATGATTTCGACCGCCGCGTTGGGGATCACACGTTTGAACAGGGTCTCGTAGGAGCGTTCGTATTGCTCGCGCAACACCGCGTCGTCGTGCGGGCCGAGTTCGCGCAATGGCAGTTCGACCGCGATTTCGTGACCTTGACCGATATAGCGCATGTACGCGACCCGGCGTTCGAACAGTTCCGCGTCATGCGCTGCCGGCTCGACCCAACCGCGTACCTCACCCGACATTTCCCGCAGCAGCCCGGACGCGACGGCATGGTCATATTCGCCAAGGCGCATATAGGTGGTGCGTACCAGTTCGTAGGAGATTGGCGCGGCCAGGAAGCCGATCGCCGCGCCGACCCCGGCGTTGGGTGGCACGATGACCCTTCGCACCCCGATCTTTTCCGCCACCCGGGCGACATGGAGCGGCGCCGCGCCACCGAACGCGATCATGGTGTGCTGGCTCGCGGTCACCCCGCGCTCCACGGTATGGACTCGGGCGGCGCTGGCCATGTTTTCGCAGACCATCTCGTAGACAGCGTAAGCCGCCATGTCGCAGCTCAGTCCCAGCGGTTCGCCGATGACGGCGGCGAGGGCGTCGCGGGCCTGTGCCGGGTGCAGCGCGATCGAGCCACCGGCGAAGTCCTCCGGATCGATCAGGCCGAGCACGAGGTCAGCGTCGGTGACAGCCGGGCTCGTGCCGCCCAGTCCATAACACGCCGGACCGGGGACGGAGGAGGCGCTTTCCGGGCCGACGGTGACCCGCCGCAAACCGTCCAGATGGGCCAATGACCCGCCGCCGGCACCGATCTCGACCATCTCGACCACCGGGATGCGCACCGGCAGGCCGCTGCCGCGCAGGAAGCGAGCGGCGCGATCGATCTCGAACAGGCGAACGGTCTCGGAGCGGTAGTCCTCGATGAGGCTGATCTTGGCCGTGGTGCCGCCCATGTCGAAGGCCACGACCTTGCGCTCGCCCAGTTGCGCCGCGATCTGCGCGGCGAAGACCGCGCCGCCGGCCGGACCGGATTCCACCAGCCGGATCGGGAAGCGGCGCGCGACGTCGACCGACGTCAGTCCGCCGCCCGAGGTCATCAGGCACAACGCGCCGCGAAAGCCTTCCGCCCGCAGTCGCGCTTCCATCCGTCTCAGGTAGCTCTCCATCATCGGTTGCACGTAGGCATTGGTGACGGTTGTCGAGGTGCGCTCATACTCGCGGATCTCCGGGCAGACCTCGCATGACAGCGAGACCCGGCGGTCCGGCGCGATCTCACGCAGGATCGCTTCGCAGCGGCGTTCGTGCTCATCGTTGGCGTAACTATGTAGAAATGCGATCGCGACGCTCTGGACGCCGGCGGCGCGTAGCTTCATCGCCGCTTCACAAACGTCTGCCTCGTTCAGCGGCAGCAGGATTTTTCCGCGGGCATCGATACGCTCGCGCACCGTGAAGCGCAGTGGCCGCGGCACCAGCGGCCGCGGCCGGACCAACGCCAGTTCGTACTGGTCGTAGCGGCTTTCGGTGCCGATCTCGAGCGTGTCGCGAAAACCGTCGGTGGCGATCAGCGCCGTCTTCGCGCCGCGCCGTTCGATGATCGCGTTGGTCGCCAGTGTCGTGCCATGGATGAAGGTGTCGACAGAAGCCAGATCGATGCCGGCCAAACCGAGCGCGGCGTGGATGCCGGTCAGCACACCTTGCTCCGGCGCGGCCGGAGTCGTCAGGACCTTGGTGGTCCAGCGCATGCCGTCGCGCTCCAGCACGACATCGGTGAAGGTCCCGCCGACATCGGCGGAGAGTCTGATGCCGGTCACCGGTCAGCTCGCGATATACGCATAAGCGAGATTGCCCTCGATCCCATCGGCCGTGACCGTGTGGCCCTGGGCTCGCTTGTTAAAGATCGTGTACCAACGCGGCACGCCAACGTTGAAGTCCGGCGCTTCGCGCATGACGATCTGCTGGAATTCCATGAACTCGGCCTTGCGCTTTTCCGGGTCGGGTTCGATCGCCGCCGTTTCCAGCAGTTCGTCGACCCTGGCATTTCGGTAATACGACGTGTTCGAGAACGGCACGCCTTTGACGATGTTCTTCGACCAATAGATGCGCATCACGCCGACCGTTGGGTCGAACAGGTTGCTGAAACTGGTGCAGCAGATATCGAAGTCTCTGTCGGTGTAGACTCGTTTCGCATAGGTGCCGAAATCGGAGGTGCGTACCTCCACCGCGATGCCGACGCGGGCCAGAGACGCGCGGATGAAGTCGCCAAGGCGGCGAGCTTCCTCCACCGCCGGACTGGCGTCGAAAGTCATGTGGAACCGCGTCCCGTCGGCGCCTTTGGCAAGCCCCGCTCCATCCAGCAGCTTCTCGGCCTGGGCGATATCGTACGGGTAAGGCGACGGGTCCGGGCTGTGATACTCCTTCAGGAAGGGCGCGATCGGCGCGGCGCAGGGCTCGAACGTACCATAGTAGACCGTTTTGCAAATAGCCGCCCGGTTCAGGGCGTGGCTGACCGCCTGCCGCACCGGCAATTTGCTGAAATACGGGTTGTCCATGTTGAATTCGAGACTCATCACGTTGTTGCTGTACTCATAGCCCTTGGTCTCGAACTCCAGCTTGCCGGCGGCGCGCAGCCGATCCAGATCGCCGTAAGCGACCGGGGTGCGATAGCCGAGATCGACCTCGCCCGATTCCAGTGCGGCCGAGCGCGACGCCGGGTCCGGGATGAATTTGACCACAAGCTGGTCGAGATACGGCCGTGGACTGTCCCAGTAATCGGGGTTGCGCTCGTAAATCACATGATCGCCGCGGGCATATTCCTTCATGCGGAACGGTCCGGTCCCAATTGGGGCGCTGTTGTTCTTGTTGGTGAACGGATCCGTGCCGTCATAGATGTGCTTCGGAATGATCGGCGATTCCGCCGCGGCGAAGGCCTTGATCAGATAAGGGATTGGCGCGTCCAGCTTCAGAACCACGGTGTGGTCGTCGGGCGTCGCCACCTCTGCGACGTGCAGGAAGGTGCCGCGGCCGCGCGGATGCAGTTTCTTCAGGATGGCGATGGACGCGGCGACGTCGGCAGAGGTGAAGGCTTGTCCGTCGTGCCACTTCACGCCTTGCCGCAGCGTAAATGTGTAGGTCAATTTGTCCGGTGAGATGGTCCACGCGGTGGCGAGTTGCGGGTGCGGCTGCATGTCGTGATCGTACCAAAGCAACCCCTCGGTCACCTTGGCGCTACAGGTCAGGCTGTTGGTGTTGACGATCGATACCAGGGACGGCGGCTCCTGGAAAAACATGATGGTCATGGTGCCGCCACGCTTCGGCTCCGAGGCCGCGCTTTGCGCGGTGGCGAGATGGGGGGCCAGAACCAGGCCACTCGCGGCTCCCAGCAGAGCGCGGCGGGTCGTGCCGGGTGTACCGCGTGTCGCGGCAGCTACCGCCCCGTCATGGCCCGGCTCGTCCGTGCCACCTCTGGCGGCCTCGCGTGGGGACAGGTGGCCCGGACAAGCCGGTCCATGACGGTGGCCGGCGGCGGTGTGCGGTCCAGGTTCGTTTCGGCTCATGCTGATTTCCTTGATGCGAATATCCTCATGCCAGGTGGCACGCCGCCAGGTGTCCGGGCGCGACCTTGCGCAGCACCGGCTCCTCGGTCGCGCAGCGGCCGAAGGCGTCCGGGCAGCGGGCACGGAAGCGGCAGCCGCCAGCTTCGGACGCGGTCAGTTCACCGCGCAATGGTACCGGGCCGCGCGGCCGATCCGGGTCCGGCCGCGGCACCGCGGCGAGCAACGCACGTGTGTAAGGATGCCGCGGCTCCCGCCACAGCGCCGCGTGGTCCGCGCTCTCGACGATCCGACCGAGATACATGACCAGCACGCGGTCGGCGAAATAGCGCACCACCGACAAATCATGCGAAATGAACAGATAGGAAAGGCCCAGGTCGCGTTTGAGATCGACGAGGAGGTTGAGGATCTGGGCCTGGATGGACAGGTCCAGCGCCGAAACCGGCTCATCGCAAATCACCAGTTCCGGCTGCAAAACCAAAGCGCGGGCGATGCCGATGCGCTGCCGTTGCCCACCGGAAAATTCGTGCGGATAACGGTCCAGCGCGGTCGAAGGCAATCCAACGCGGGAGACGATGTCCAGCACACGTCGCCGCCTTTCGGCTCGGTTGCCGCGTCCGTGCACCTTCAGCGGCGTGGACAGCAGCGTGGCCACCGTTTGACGAGGATTCAACGAGCCAAACGGGTCCTGGAACACCATCTGCATCCGCCGGCGGAATGGCAGCAATGCGAACTGACCGAGATCGGATATTTCGTTGCCAAGAATGCGGATACTTCCCTCGACCGGGGTCAGCAGCCGCAGAATGGTTTTGCCTAGGGTGGACTTGCCGCAGCCGCTCTCTCCCACCAGGCCCACCGTCTCTCCCTGGCCGACCTCCAGCGACACACCGTCCACGGCGTTGACCACGCGTCCATGCGTGACGTAGCGGGTCCGCAGTCCGTCAACCGAAAGCAGCGACATGCGGCACCTCCGACGGAACGGAAATGATGCAGGCCACCTCGGACCCGTCCGCCAGACGTTCCAGCGGTGGTGGTGCGGCGCGGCAGGCCGGAATCATCTCGGGGCAGCGTGGAGCGAACGGACAGCCCGGCTCATGTGCCGCCGAGGCGACGGACCCGGGGATTTCGCGCAGCCGCCGTGTCGTATAGTGGCCGTCCCCGGCGTCGCTCACCGAGGCGGCGAGCAGGCCGCGCGCGTAAGGGTGGCGCGGATGGCGGAAGAACGGCCGTACCGCGGTTTGCTCGACGATGCGGCCGGCATACATCACCATCGTCCGGTCGGCCCATTGCGCGACGACGCCGAGGTCGTGCGTGATCAGCAACACCGCCATCCCAAGTTTCCGCCGCAGCCCGTCCAGCAGATCCAGCACCTGGGCCTGGATCGTCACATCCAGCGCGGTCGTCGGTTCGTCGGCGACGATCAGCCGCGGCTGGCACGCGACGGCCATGGCGACCATCACGCGCTGCCGCATGCCACCGGAAAACTGATGCGGGAACTCGTCCGCCCGGCGCCGCGGTTCCGGGATGCCGACCAGGTCCAGCAATTCCTCCGCGCGCTGTCGGGCGGCAGAGCGGGTGACCGGTTCGTGCCGGCGGATCACCTCGACGATCTGCGCGCCAACTGTCAGCACCGGGTTCAACGACGTCATCGGCTCCTGCTGGATCAACGAAATTCGCTTGCCGCGTACCTCGCGCATCGCGGCGGGGGAGGCGGTGACGAGGTCGGTTCCGTCGAACAGCACCCGGCCGCGTAAGATAGCGGCGGTGGGCGGCAGCAGGCGCATCAGGGCGAAGGCGGTGACGGATTTGCCGCAACCGCTTTCGCCAACCAGAGCGACTGTCTCGCCGGCGTTGATATGGAAGCTGACGCCGTGCACGACGACATGGCCCGGAAAACCGATGGCAAGATCCCGCACATCGAGCAGCGGCGCCGTCACGCGAGACCCGAGCGTGGGTTGAGCACGTCATTAAGCCCGTCGCCAACCAGGTTGAGCGACAGCACCGTCAGCGCGATGGCGCCGCCGGGCAGGGCGCAGAGGAACCAGGCTGTCCGCAGCAACGGCCGGCCGTCGCCGATCATGCTGCCCCAACTGATCAGGTTGGGATCGCCCATGTTCAGGAACGACAATCCGGCCTCGGTCAGGATGGCGTTCGCCACCATCACCGAGGCGGTGACGATGATCGGCGCCATGGCGTTGGGCAGGATTTCGACAAAGATGATGCGTGGCGCGGTATAGCCGAGTGAGCGCGCGGCGGTGACGAACTCGGCTTCTCGCAATGAACGGAACTGCGCTCGCGCCAGGCGCGCGACGGTGGGCCAGGCGGCGACGCCGATCGCCAGGGCGATGACCGGCGCCGAGGGCTGGCCGATGGCGACGATGACGATGACCAGCAGGAAGGCGGGCACGGTCTGGAACAGCTCGGTCAGCCGCACCAGCACGGTATCGATCCAACCGCCGAAATATCCAGACACGGCACCGATCAGCGTGCCGATAACGAGCCCGAGCGCCGCCGCCGAGACGCCCACCAACAGCGAAACCCGCGCGCCGTGTGCCAGTCCGGAGGCGACGTCCCGGCCGAGACTGTCGGTTCCGAGCAGGAAGTCCGCGTCCTGACCGGGCCAGAGGGCCGGCGTCCCCACCATGTCCTGGGGGTCGCCGGGAAACAGAAACCCGGCGGCCAGCGCGATGCCGATGATGGTGAACAGGATCGCCAAACCGAGCAGAAATGACGGGTTGTGCAAGCTTGCGCGCAGCAGGCGATGACGGATCACGGCTGGGCCGCGGAGCGGTGCGAATGCTGTCTCCTGGCTGAGCGCGCTCATGTCAGATCGCCTGAATGCGCGGGTCGAGCCACGCATGCAGCAAATCGATACAGGCGTTGGCGACGATGACCAGCAGCGACGACATCAGCAAGACGCCCAGGAGCACGTTGAAGTCCCGCCCAATGACCGCTTCCAACGCGAGGCGTCCCATGCCGGGCCAGCCAAACACGGTCTCCACGACCACCGCGCCGCCCAACAGGTTGCCCACGTGGATGCCGGCGACCGTCGTCACCGGGATGAGGGCGTTGCGCAACGCGTGCCGGAATTGCACCGCGACCGGATGCAACCCCTTGGCGGCCGCGGTACGCATGAAGTCCTGGCCCAGTACCTCCAGCATCGTCGCGCGGGTCAGCCGCGCATAGACGGCGATGAAGAAGGATGAAAGGGCCAGCGAGGGCAGCACCAGGTAGGACGCCCGATCCGCCAGCAGGGCCAGGCCGGACAGGTTCTCGCCCACGGTCTCACTGCCATTGGATGGCAGCCATGCGAGGCGGACCGAGAACAGCACGATCGCCATCAGCCCGACCCAGAAACCCGGTGTCGAGTAGAACAGCAGCACGACGACCTGAAGAATGCGATCCGGCCAGCGTCCGGCGAAAATCGCCATGACCCAACCCGCGAGAATGCCGAAGACCAGCGCCATGCTCAGGGCCGAGAGCATCAGCAGCAGCGTGTTGGGCAGCCGCTCCAGGATGAGTTGCGCGACCGGCATCCCGAATCGGGCGGAATAACCGAGATCGAGATGCGCGAGGTGCGTCAGGTAAACGGCCAGTTGCGTGAGCATCGGCTGGTCCAGCCCGAAGCGTTGACGCATCGCGTCCATTGTCTCGGCGGTGGCCGAGCCGTTCTGGGCCGCCAGGACGTCGGCCGCGTCACCGGGTACGAGGTGCAACAGCAGGAAGCAAAGCACGATGATGCCCAGTACCACAGGCAATGCCTGTGTCGCCGTGCGTCGTAGCGCGGTCCCCGTGCGTTGCATCGCGCTCAGGTTGTTCTCCTGTTTCTGGTTCATTTGGGTTTGGGCCCGAAGCCTCTGGGAGCCGGCCGCCTGTCGGATCAGGGGTGGCACATTCTGCACGGGCTTATGCCGCGGTGCAACATGACCGTGAGGCGCCTGGTCCGTGAGAAGCCGATTTTTTGCCTGAATATTGGTCATATTTCTGGTGTAGTCACAAAATGATTATTATTAAGTCAGTTTGACCCCTTACACGGCAGGTGATTACGCCCAATTCGACGCCACTTTCTTTCAGTTTATTTCAATTTGAATGGATGACGCTCCAACGGTTAATCCTTCGCCGGTTTTCCAGTCGCCGGCCGCCCGCCGGCACGACGTGTTGGGAATGCAGGGGTCAGCTTCGGATCTTTGCTTCGGCGCGCGCTCTCTCCAGCCGCGCGACGAACTCATCCCGCGTGACCGCCTCGCGTGGATCGCGGCCGCTCTGGCGGTAGAATTCCTCGTAGAGTTTGAATTCCTCCAGCGCGCGGCGCGGTTCGGCGACGGCCCGGCCATGCAGATTGGCCCGGACGTCGATATCGGGATAATCCGGCTGTGAAACGACCTGGATCGCGGCGGAGCGCTCCGGCAAATGGCCCTCCCCGCCGGTCTGGCCGCCAGCATCACGTCCAGCTTCCAACGCCGCCAGCAAGCGGAACTCAAGCGGCGCGGCTGGATCGGCGGAGAAGCCGGCGGCGATCGCATCCACCACCCGCTCCCCCACCAACGCATTCCCGAGCGCCACATATCCTGGGCCGATCCGATGCCCGCTCCAGGACCGTGTGCCCGAACCGGTATGGGCCGCCGCATTGCCCCCGTAGTCCAGGATGGCGATCCGCCGGTACGCGTGGTCCGGGTCGTTTTCCTCCAGAGCCCGCGTGACGAGCGCCGGGGTAATTCCTCGCGCCAGCAGATCGAAGCGCGAGAATGAGGGACGAGATGCCGCCTCGCGGATGACTGGCGGCCCATCCCACCCGAGCTTAAGTTCCCCCCGATCTCGCGCCGGAGGACCATCATGACCCTCTCCCGCCGCTCGCTCATCCATCTGGCCGGCAAGGCCGGCGGCGTGGCGGCGGCCTATCACACCATGGCCGCGATGGGATTGCTGCCGGTGCCGGAGGCTTACGCCGGACCGCCCGCGCTGCCGCCAGGCGGCGGCCGGCGCGTGGCGATCATCGGCGCCGGCATCGCCGGCATGGTGCTGGCCTACGAGTTGCGTAAGTCAGGATATAAGCCGCTGATCCTGGAAGCACGCGACCGTCCCGGCGGCCGCAACTGGTCGTTACGCGGCGGCGACACGGTCACCGAGACCAACAGCACGCAGCACGTTGACTGGGACCGCGGCGAGCATCTCTATTTCAATCCGGGTCCGGCACGAATTCCCCACCACCATGAAGGCATCCTGTCGTACTGCCGCGCGTTGAACGTTCCGCTCGAGATCATGTGCAACGACGATCGTGCCGCGTTGATGCAGGACGACCACACGTTCGACGGCGCGCCACAACGCAATCGCCGGGTGGTGAACGACGTGCGCGGTTACGTCGCGGAACTGGCGGCGAAGGCGGTGGACAAAGACCTGCTGGCGCGACCGGTCGGCACCGAGGACAAGGACAAGCTGCGCGCGATGCTGCGCGGCTTCGGCGCGCTCGACAAAGAGCTGGTTTATCGCGGCTCGGCACGCTCGGGTTGGTCGGTGCCGCCGGACGCGACGCAACCGGGCACGCCGTTTGAGCCATTGGACTTACGCCTGATCCTGGCATCGGATTTCTGGCGAGGGCCGATGCAGTTCGGCGAATTTCCGACCATGGCGGCCGCCATGCTGCAACCGGTTGGAGGCATGGGCCGCATCGGACAGGCGTTCGGGAAGGCGTTGGGTGGCATCATCACTTATCAGGCCGTGGTGACGGAACTGCGCAAGACCGAGGCTGGCGCGCGCATTACCTGGAAACACGCGGCGACAGGCGGCGGACACGTCGTCGACGCGCCGTTCGTCATCGTTACGGTCCCGTTTCCCGCGCTGGCTGGTATCGACGCGGACTTCGCTCCAGCGACGCGCGCCGCGATCGCCGCGGTCGATTATGTCCCGGCGGGCAAGGTCGCGTTCCAGGCCTCGCGACGCTTTTGGGAACTGGATCAGCAAATTTACGGCGGAATTTCCTGGACCAGCCGCGACGCGACCCAGGTCTGGTATCCCTCGGCGGGCCTGATGCAAGCGAAGGGCGTCCTGGTGGGGGCGTACATTTGGTCAGACGACCTCGGTAATGCGTTCGCGGCCAAATCGTTGCCACGACGACTGGCCGACACTCTCGACGATGTCGCGCATCTGCATCCCGACGCGCCACGCTCCCTCGGTCAGGGCGTGTCGGTGGCGTGGAAGAACATTCCCTACACCAGAAGCGGCTGGTCCGAGTGGACAAGTGAGGCCCGTGCGACACATTTCCCGGTGTTGTCGAAGGGCGACGGGCCTTATCTGTTCGCCGGCGAACACATGTCGTTCATCACCGGCTGGCAGGAAGGCGCGGTGCGCTCGGCGCATAAAGTGCTGTGGGATATCGCCGGGCGGATGCGCTTCCAGCCCCACTAATCTGTACGCCTGCGTTCTGTTCCTCACCCCGATCGATTTGATTCGCCAGGGACCGCGACTGAGTATAAAGGCAGACTGGACGCTATGTTCGCCGGCTCAGTTCAAAGGGGAACGCTTATGGAAAAACCATCAGACCGAATGCAGATCCCCGAGTACGTGAGACGCGAGCTTTCAGAGGTCTACTTGTTGATGGACCACATCGCGGGACGGCCGGACAAGAAACTGGAGCAGGCGCTGGCTGCTTCAACTCCAGGGGGAGTGCCGATTACCCTGAAGGACGTTTGCGCTGTCGCATGGCCGCCGACCGACCAGAATCGTGCCGAGACCCTGGCGCTTGTACTGACAGCGAAGGACAGGTTGTCCCACGCCGCATGGCCGGCCACGGCGTATTCGGTCGCGTTTACCTACCTCTCTGTCATTCCTCACAGCAATACGTCGCCCAAAAATCTTCGCCAGCGCATTTCCGCTTACGTGAGGCGTCGTCTCGCCAGAGGGCCTCACGGCCGAGGCAGCGTATTGTCCGCACCCCTCACCAACGCCGGCAACCAGGATGCCCCGAACGGTCGCGAGGAGCGGGAGGAGATCGACGAAGCCACGACCACGTCGACGATGGTGCAATTCGCGAACGACGCTTTTCCAGGCCTGGACACCCAGAGGGAACGGCTTGTCGGAACAATGTTCGGACTCGGGTGCGTATTGGCTGTCCTGCTGACTCTTACGTGCCTCGTCAGTTGGGACCTCGCCATCGGGCAACGCCTGATCGCCGATTTCAAATGGCTCTCCACGCATCCGGACGTGATGCAAATCGATCCGGACCAGCCAGCCAACTCGCCATGCCCCAAGGTGCAAACAGGGCTTGATCAGGAGCCCCCGGCGAACCGGGCGCGGACCGACGCCTCCAAGGGTGGAGAAGCCACCGGCGATCCTGATGAAATCCCGCAAGGGGGGCGATGCGCGCGATACCTGGCGGGGACGCGCGTGCTGCCGATGATGGAACGATGGATTACCGATCAGGTCCTGCTGGCATGGTCCATCGATGGTGGCCCATTCTCGCCGGAAAAATGCCGAACATTTCGGAGCGATCCGCCGACGCCCGAGGAAGACCTGAAATGCCAGGGCTATTTTCTCGAATTGCAACGCGTTCTCGTGACGACGCTGAACTACGACGTTTTGCCGCTGCTTCTCGGCGCCCTGGCCGCGACGGCAGCAGCCCTACGCGAGATCGCCGGCAAAACCGCCGAAAACGAGTTGGAACCACGCTACTTGTCGCAGGCCTGGTTCCGGATTCTGCTGGGTGCGTTCCTGGGCGCCGTAATCGGCCTGCTCGTTTCGAGGGGCGCCAGCAACGGTCTTTTCGCGCTGGCTAAAATGTCGAGTGGCATCGACCAAACCGGCGATACGGTGGCACTGTCCCCGGCCGTTTACGCCTTCTTCGCGGGCTTCGCGACGGGCAGGATTTTCAATTGGCTTGACAATCTGCTTGAGAAAATTCTGCCCCTTGGAAACCCAAAACCATGATAGGCGCGGGATCGAAGGATCCCGAAAAGATGGCGCTCTCTCGGTCGGCCCTTAATCGTTTCTGGCCACCGCGATTCTCTGGGTTGAAGTTGAGCGCTTCCGTATCGAACTGGCACGTGCTTCAGACGGAGGGTCTCGGGGTTGCCCTGAGGCATGCGCATGTCCGGCGCGGCCTCGTGAAGCGAGACCGCCACCGGCGCCATCCGGGAGCCGCGTATTACAACCGAACGGAAATTATCAATCGTGACCGAAACGATGTGACCCCTCGGCGCGGGCCGGCGACCTGAATGGCTGTACGGGACGCTGTGGCGATTGTCTCGTGCCGGCTGACAGTCGCAAGGCGAACCCGGCCGACAACCCATCGAAGCCCCTGTGTGGAGCTACTGGTGCGGTATCCGATCATGTGACGCCGCCTGGTCAACCTCGGGCACGACCCCACGGCATGCACACATCTCGTTCGTCCCTGGAAAGCCAGGCTCTGCCGCGAGGTTTCCAACACCGTTGGCCGACGATGGGTCCTGAACCGCCGCGAGCAAGTCAATATCGCTGAGTTCGCGGAGAAAGCGGAGGACGCGGAGGAGCAAGCAATATGGCGGTTATCAATTGTATTCCCTCGAAAGCCGCGCCACGCGTGTCATTACCCGCTCCGCGTCCTCAACCTTTTCCGCGCCCTCGGCGATTTTAACTTGCTGACTTTGCAGCGGCCGCCGACGCCCGCTTTCGCGCGGAAAGGGCTCGGCCCGAGGACCAATCGAAAGTCACGATATCTTGCCACGCATGGGGATCTGCAAGGTGCGACTCTTGTAAGGACAAGCCGGATATGACGAATGAACAAGGCCGATGATCTTCGGTGCGGCCTGACCGGAACCCGTCAGGCCGCCGCGGGCGCTTCACCCGACGGCATCGGCGTCGCCTCTTTGGCGGTTGGAGGATTGGCGCCGTGCAGCATGCACAATCGCTCCAGTTCCTTGCGCGCGCGTTCCAGGGAAGCGCCGCTGATCCGCCGCTCCCGCCCGTAACTGGCCGAGCGCCGCGCGTGCCATTTTTCCAGCACCGTCAGCAGATCGGCCGCCGCTTCCAGGTCGTTGGTGGCGCAGGCGCGGGCGAACACTTCCTCGACATCGTCGTCGAGCCGGCGCTTCAGCGACTGATTGACCCGTGCCAGCCGCGAGCCGGGAATGCGCACTTCGTGCAGGCTGGTGGACTTGTTGACCAGAAAGCCAAACGTTCTCATTGCATGCGATCCTGAGGCGGAGGGAACACAAGCAGTCTGGTGGCTGACCGGTTGCGGCTTCGCTACAGATCGATCCAGGACAAATGGCCGCCTTTGCCCGCGCCGGTGTCGAGGAAAACCGCCGTGCCGCCGGCGCCGCCGTGCCTGATATAAGGCCTGCCGTTGCTGCTGCGCCGGTCGTGGCCGCAATAAACCGTGATGCCCGGCGGGATGTGATCGACCCAGCGCAGGCTGCGCTCCGGGTAGCCGTCGCGTTGCGTGCGGCCGGTGGGTTCGCCGAACAAAGCGCGGGCGAGGGGCCCTTCGGCGCGGTCAAGTCCATGCTCGGGTGGCGGCACGGTCAACATTACCGGGTGAAAGCCGCCGTGCACCAGGAAATCGGTGCCATGCCGCAGCCAACCGGGCGCGCGGGCGACCTCAATCAGGACCCGATCGCGCAGATCGTCGTCGAGTTGATCGATGGTCGCACGCACCACGGGCTCCATGCGCGCATGGCCCGCCAACACGCGGGCGAGCTTCAGATCGTGGTTACCCAGCAGGAACAGCCCGCGGCCGCGGTCGATCAGATCGAACATGATGCGCAGCGTCTCGGCGCTGTCCGGGCCATAATCCGTCAGGTCGCCAAGCTGCACCACGAAGCGATCGGTCGCCGCGGCATAGGCGAACGCGGTGGCGTCACCATGGACATCACCAACCACACGAATGGGGGCGTCGGGAGGAAGCGCGGCGGGCAGCATTCGTCTTCAATGTTCCATTAAATTTCATTGTAAGGCATGCGCCGCCCCGAGAGCACGTGAATTTCATCGCGCCGTGGCCCAGCCTCGCCAGAGCCCGGCCAGGATCACCAGAACCGGCAGCGCGGCGGCGATATGGAACGCCGCGTGAAACCCCGCCAGAAACGCCGTTTCATCTGGAGCGCCCAGACCGGTGGCGGTCGAGCGGATCGACTGAAAAACCAGCATAAGGACGGTCGCACCGGTCACTACACCGACCGTGCGGGTCATCATCACGAGGCTGCCGGCGACGCCGCGATCCTCACGCGGGATCGTCGCGGTGGAGATGTCGAAGCAGGCGACCTGAAACAAACCAAGGCCAACGCCTTGCAAAAACATCGACGCGGCCAGCACGGGAATGTTCGCCGGCGCGTCCGCCATGCCGATCGAGATTTGCGCCAGCTCCATCGCCATGGCGCCGATCAGCGCCAGCCGTCGCGGCGACAGCGTTTTCGCCAGCTGTCCCGCCAGCGGACCGGCCAGCATGATCCCGAGGGGTGAACTCGCCAGCATCAGTCCGCCCGCGGGGATCGACAGGCCGCCGAGCCGGTCCAGATAAAATGGCACCAGCAGCATGATCGAGAACCCCGCGAGGTTCAGCAAAGCATGCGCGGCGGTGACCAAAGCGAAGTCGAGGTCTCGGAAAAATCTCAGATTGATGATCGGTTGCGCGGTGTTCGCCTCACGCCGGATGAACAGGGCGACGCTGGAAGTCGTCGCGATGGCGGCTCCCAAGCAGCCCCAGGGAGATTGATCCAGCACGCGGAGTTGATTGAGTGTCAGCAACAATCCGGTGACCGCCAGCACCAGCAGTGCGGCGCCGGCGGCGTCGAAACGTTGCGTTTCCTGACGTGTGTCTCGCGGGAAGCTCCAGGTGAACGAGAATGCCAGCAGCGCGATCGGCGCGCGGAACCAGAACACCGCTCGCCAACCGAACTGTTGCACCAGTTCCCCGGCGAGCACGGTGCCGAGAGCCGAGCCAATGCCGAACATCATGGTGTAGACGCCAAGCACGCGGGTGCGCTGATCCTCGGGATACAGACTGGTGGCCAGTGCCGGACCGCAACTCAACGCCAGCGCGGCGCCGACACCTTGCAGCACGCGCGCGCCGAGCAGCCAGCCGAAAGACGGTGCCGCGGCGCACAACAAAAACGCGATCGCGCCGCTGACGTTGCCCATTTGAAAGATGCGGCGATAACCCAGCATGTCGCTGACCCGGCCAAACACCAGCGTCAGCGCCGCATAGGTCAGCGTGTAGGCGATAACCACCCACTGGATCTGGGGAATCGCCAGGTCGAAGCCGCGAATGATGTGCGGAAACGCGACATTGACCGACGAGTCGAATGGCACCACCAAAGTGCCCAGTCCAACGACGAACACCCCGAATCCGGGGTGCCGTTCGGCGAACGTGCCTGACCGGAGCATGAGAGTCCGGTCAGGCCGCGACAGTCGCGTTGAATCAGACCGCCTTTTTCAGCGTCGGCGAGGCCTTGAAGCGAACCGTTTTGCCAGCCTTCACCTTGATCGACTCGCCGGTCCGCGGATTGAGGCCCTTGCGTGCCTTGGTTTTCCGCACCGTGAACGTGCCAAAGCTCGGCAGAGTGAACTTGCCGCTTTTTTTCAGTTCTTTAACGATGGCATCCATCAGATCGCCGGCCGCGCGATTGGCCGCTGCTCCGGTCAGATCGACGGAATCCTTCAGAATCTGGGAGAGAAACGCTTTGGACATGGTGATTTCCCCGTGGTGGAACGACACGAAAAGGCGTTGCGAGCGCTCGGCGTTCCGTCCTGTCTCACCGGCCCGTTTCGCGCGGGATCAGCAGGACGTCAGCCGAGTCGCGGCGCCTTAACTCGGATTTTATGTGCGCGCTTCGGATTCGGCCAGTACTCAACGATAATTTTTTTCGATAAGGCCGGTCAGCCTGTGCGGGCTTGCGGATTTCGTGAGGCACGTCTCAGCGAAGATCGAACCCGATCACAGCACGCCATGCCGCGCGAATACCGCGCGCAAGGAGTGCCCGGCCTCAAGCTCGGCGCGGGTCGTATCCTCGGCGGCGATCTTGTCCAACGCGGCGCGAATCACCTGCTCGGCTTTGCCAGCCGGGATCACGACCACGCCATCGACGTCACCCAGAATCCAGTCGCCGGGTGAAATGGCGACGCCCGCGACGGTGACGGGCACGTCCTTCTCCACCATCTCAGCCCGGTTCTTCGTGTCGAGCGGACCGATGCCGCCATGAAACACCGGGAACGTCATGGCTCGGATGCGGGCGACGTCGCGCACCAGCCCGTCGGTCACACACCCCGCCGCCTGACGCGCGCGAGCGGCCGTCGACAACAATTCGCCCCAGGGCGCGATCACCTCGGTCGGGCCGCCGCAAGCCAGCACCGCGACCTCTCCTGGGCGCAAACTGTCGATCAGGTCCATTTCCAGTTCGTAGGGATTGTGATCCGGCGACGGCATCGTCGCACGCTCATAGCGCCCGGTGCGGGCCGGTCCGAACAGCGTGAGCGATTCATCCAAAGGTCGCACGAAGGGCCGCAAGGCCTGGTGCATCAGTCCAATACCGTCCAGCACGTCGGACACCACCGGCGTGTAAAGCAGGCGGCGGAGTTCTTCGGCCAAAGGCAACGACGCGGACATGGCGATCCTTTCTCGACGGCTGCGGGAGGGGCAGGGACGATAGCACAGCGGGCCTGGGGTTGGGGCCTATCGCATGCGCACATCCTCCGGTGGCTCACCAGGTGAATCCGCTGGGCTCTCGGCGATTTGCCTTCCGGAGCCGATCAGACCAGGACCGTCGATGTCCGAATCCAACAGCCAACCAACTGGACCGCCAACCAACCGGTACGTACCAGGCGTGCTGAAAGATAAGCGCCACCAGGGTTCAAATGGGGCAACCTTGATCGCGGTCGGTTGATCCCGCGGCCGATTTAAGGCGCGTGACGCTCACAGGGTTGGGGGCCGGGGGTTGCGGCGAAGGGTTGGGCGTCGCGCCGTTTGGGGCTAAGAGGGCGCCACACCGCTTTGAGGACCCTCTTTCTCCCATGTTCGATTTCGCGTGGTCGGAAATCGCCGTGATCGCCGGCGTGGCGCTGGTGGTGATCGGCCCCAAGGATTTGCCGGTCGCCCTGCGCGCCATCAGCGGCTTCGTGAAGAAAGCCCGTCGCATGGCCGGAGAATTCCAGACTCATGTCGATGAGATGATGCGTGAGGCGGATCTGAAGGACGTCAAGGACTCGATCAACGAAATCCGCAACTTCGACTTCCGCGGCACGGTGGAAAAGGCGATCGATCCGGATCGCAGCCTGCGTGACGCGTTCTCCGCCGACCCGTTGGTGCCATCGACGGCGGCCGTTGGTGAATTCGCCGCCAGCGAACCGGTGCCGGAGGAGTCCGAACCAGAGCCCGAACCGCCGCCGCCGCTTCGTGTCGACGCGCCGCCGTTCGTGCCGCCCGCGCTGGTGCCGTTCGTGGATGGGCCAGCGCCGCCGGAGCCGCCGCCACCTTTCATTCCGCCCGTGGCCATGCTCCAACGCCCGGCGGCGTGATCCCGACGCTCCCTGCCCAACGCTCCTGAAAAATATGAAGTAGCACCGTGGCCATATCTGAAGACGACCCGATCAACGACAAGCCGATGCCGCTGCTGGATCACCTGATCGAGCTGCGCACGCGGCTGCTGTGGTCGATGGTGGCGTTCGCCGTCTGCTTCGCGGTGTCGTACTACTTCTCCGACCAGATTTATTATCTGCTGGCGCAACCGCTGGCGAAGGCCCTGCGCGACAGCGGCAATCCCGATCCGCGGCTGGTCTATACCCAGCTCTATGAAGCCTTCTTCACCCGCATCAAGGTCGCCTTCTTCGGCGGGCTGTTCATCGGCTTTCCGGTGATCGCCGCCCAGATCTGGTTGTTCGTGGCGCCGGGCCTGTATCGCAGCGAGAAGCGCGCGTTTCTGCCATTCCTGCTCGCCACGCCGGTGTTGTTCCTGCTCGGCGCCTCGCTGGCGTATTTCGTGCTGTTCCCGTTCGCGTTCAAATTCTTCGCCAGTTTCCAGACCCAGACCGGCGGCGGCGGCGTGCCGATCGAGCTGCTGCCGAGGGTCGGCGAATATCTCGATCTGGTGATGAAACTGATTTTGGCGTGCGGCCTGATTTTCCAGATGCCGGTCGCGGTGTCGCTGCTGGCACGCGTTGGCATCACCAGCGCGAAGGCGTTACGGAGCTACCGGCGCTATGCCATACTGGGCATGTTCGTGCTCGCGGCGATCGTGGCACCGCCCGATCCCTTGTCGATGGTGATGTTCGCCATGCCGCTGCTGGCGCTTTACGAAATCTCGATTATTTCCGCCTCAATCGTCGAACCCAAACCGCCACCGGAGGACTGATCGATGCACGACATCCGCGCCATCCGAGCCAACGCGCCCGCGTTCGACGCGGCGCTTGCCCGGCGCGGACTGCCATCGGCCTCGGCGGACATTCTGGCCCGTGACGCCGAACGCCGCGCCGCGCAGACCGCGTTGCAGGAGAAGCAGGCGCGGCGCAACGCGTTGTCCCGCGAGATCGGTCAGGGCAAACGCACCGGCGCCGACACGGCCGCGCCGGAGGCCGAGGCTCAGGCGCTGCGTGCCGAGATGGAGGCGTTGGAAAAGCAGGCCGCCGCGGCGGATGAGATCATTCCGCGATTGCTGGAAGTGCTGCCGAACGTCCTCGATCCCGACGTGCCGGATGGCGCCGACGAAAGCGCCAATGTCGTATTGGCCCAGCACGGCGAACCCCGCGATCTAGGGTTCGAGCCCAGGCCCCACTGGGAACTGGGCGAAGCGCTTGGCATGATGGATTTCGCCACGGCGGCGAAAATGGCCGGCGCACGCTTCACCATCTTGCGTGGGCCGCTGGCGCGGCTGGAACGCGCGCTGGGTCAGTTCATGCTCGATCTGCACACCGGTCAGCATGGTTATACCGAGATGGTGGTGCCGTCGTTGGTCAATGACGCGACCATGTATGGCACTGACAAGCTGCCGAAATTCGCTGAGGATCAGTTTCGCACCACCGATGGACGCTGGCTGATCCCGACCGCCGAGGTGCCGCTGACCGGGACAGTGATGGGAGAGATACTGGCTGAGAAAGATCTCCCCATTCGGATCACCGCGCTGACCGACTGCTTCCGCAGCGAGGCCGGCGCGGCCGGTCGCGACACCCGCGGCATGTTGCGTCAGCATCAGTTCCGAAAAGTCGAGCTGGTGTCGATCACTCATCCGGATCGGAGCAGTGAGGAACATGCACGCATGACGAGCTGCGCCGAAACCGTGCTGCGTTTGCTCGGTGTGCCGTTCCGCCGCGTCGTGCTAAGCGCCGGCGATACCGGGTTCGGCGCGGCGAAGACGTTCGACCTGGAGGTGTGGATGCCTGGGCAGCAGGCCTGGCGCGAGATCAGTTCATGCTCCAATACGCGTGACTTCCAGGCGCGCCGGATGAACGCGCGGTTTCGTTCCGCCGACGGCAAGACTGTTTCGTATGTGAACACATTGAACGGATCCGGAGTTGCCCTCGGCCGCGCGCTGATCGCTGTCATGGAGAATTACCAGCAGGCCGATGGATCGATCCTGATTCCCGAGCCGGTGCGCGCTTACATGGGAGGCGTGGAGCGCGTAGCGGCGTAGCGAGACCGCGGATCGTTTCGGATCGCCCCGGTCGTCATCCCTCCCACCGCCATTCCGCGACCGTCTTTCCCCCACCGTCATCCCCCGGCTTGTCCGCGGGACCTGTCGCGGTACCCTGCTGGCAACGGTCCCCCCGGACAAGCCGGGGGATGACGAATCAGGAGGACCGCCGGGTTTCGGTGTAAGCTGATCGGTAACGACTTTAACTCAACCCATAAAACCGCACCGGGGTGTCGCACATGATCAGTTCGCGGTCCGGGATACGATAATAAAACAGGAACCGCTCAAAGATCGTGTGCCACCGTTCATAAGTGACTGTGAGTTCGCAGACCGGCCAGTCGCTGCCCCACATGATCCGCGATGGCCCGAAGCACTCGAAAGCGTGCTGGACCCATGGACGCAGGTCGTTCATTTGCCAGGACGCGCCGGCCTGGGTCGCCAGTCCGGAGATCTTGCAATGAATATTGGTTTCCTTGCCGATACGCTCCATGTCGCGATCCCAGGGCTGCATCGTTTTCTCCGCGATGGGCGGTTTGCCGGCGTGATCGATGACGATTTTCAGCTTCGGATGAAGGTTCGCGAGAAGCGGCATCAACGGCAGATGCCGCGGTTGGATCAACGCATCGAAGCATAGTCCGGTTTCTTCCATCGCGCGCAGCGCGGGCTTCACCTCGTCATGCAAAATCCAGTACGTGTCCTCGATGTCCTGCAACATCGGCCGCAGGCCTTTGATCAGCGGATCCTTCGCCAGTTCGTCGATGCGTTTGGGCGCGTCCGGCGCGGCCAGATCGGTCCATCCGACGACACCGCGCACCAGCCCGTCCGAGCCACGTGCGACCTCCAGCAAAAATTGTGTCTCGGCCTCGGTGGGCGCGGCCTGAATCAGCACCGTGGTATCGACCTCGCCCAGTTGCGGCCGTAGATCGTCGAGACTGAAATCGCGGTAAATGCTCATGTCAGGCTTGAGGAAACCGTAACCGCCGCGATCCAGACGCCAGACATGATGATGAGTATCGACGCGGGTCATGTTGGGCCTCGCAATTGTAAAAAGGTCGCCGATATGGAGGCGGCGCGCGCGGTTCCCGTCAAGCCCCGATCACAGCCGGCCGCCATCGACCACCCACAATTGCGCCGTGCACAAACGGCTGTCATCCGACGCCAGCCACAACACCATCCGCGCCAGATCGGCCGGATAGACCTTCTCCTTCAGACATTGCACCCGCATGAGATTGGCCTCGGCCTCCGGCGTCAGCCACAAATCGAGCTGGCGTTGTGTCATGACCCAGCCCGGGATGACGGTATTGACCCGGATTTTGTACGGACCGAGATCGCGGGCCATGCCTTTGGTCAGGCCCTCGACGGCGGCTTTGGCGGTCGTATAGGCGGGCATGTCGCCGTGATTGGTGTGCCATGAGATCGAGCCGAAGTTGATGATCGATCCGCCCCCGGCGGCGCGCATCATCGGCACGACCGCCTGCAGCGCGAAGAACTGATGCCGCAGATTGGTCGCCATTCGCTCGTCCCAGAATTCGACGGTGACGTCTTCCCATTTATGCCGCTGATCGTTGGCCGCGTTGTTCACCAGCACGGTGATCGGGCCGAGTTTGGCCGCCGCGTTGTGGATCGCGGCACGCAGAGCCGCGATGTCCTTCAGATCGCAGTGCTGATAAAATGGTTCCGGATGGCCTGACTTTCGGATCGCGTCCGTCAGCGACGCGCCGGCGTCGTCGTTGATATCGACAAAGGCGACTTTGGCTCCCTGCTCGGCGAAATGCATGACTTCCGCCGCGCCGATCCCACTGGCGCCACCAGTGACGAATACCGTGCGGCCGCGCAGGCTTGGATAGCTCGCGAAGGGTTCGGTCATGGCAACTGCTCCCTGATTTTCCGGACGATTTCGTCTGGTGTGCCGTCGATTCCGACGATGATTGGATGTTCATCCGAGCCGGGCGGCTCCAGGGTCGCGAACTGGCTGTCGAGCAAAGCGGGCGGCATGAAATGGTGTTTCCGCGCGCGCATGCGCTCGCCGATCAACGCTTTGGACCCTTCAAGGTACACCAATCGGACATCTGGCCGATCGCCGATCAAAATGTCGCGATAGGCTCGCCGCAAGGCCGAGCAGGCGACCACCGCGCTTTCGCCTCGCGCCCGGTGTGCGTCGATCGCGGCGGCGATGGCGCGCAGCCAGGGCCAGCGATCGTCGTCGGTCAGAGGCGTGCCCGCCGCCATCTTCGCCACATTCGCCGGCGGGTGAAACGAATCGCCCTCCAGGAGAACCCATCCCTCGGCGGCGGCGAGACCTTGTGCGATCGTGGTCTTGCCGCTGCCCGAAACGCCCATCACAACGGCGATCGTCATCCCTTCGGCGGCTCGACATGGCCACCGAAACCAAATCGCATCGCCGACAGGATTTTCTCGGCGAAGGTGTGGATCTGCCGCGAGCGGAAGCGAACGAACAATGACGTGGCCAGCACATCGGCGGGGACAGCTTCCTCGATCGCGGCTTCAATGGTCCAACGGCCTTCGCCGGAATCCTCCACGTCGCCGGTGAACGAATCCAACGCCGCGTCTTTCGCCAACGCGGACGAGGTGAGGTCGAGCAGCCAGGACGTCACTACACTGCCGCGGCGCCACACCTCGGCGATGTCGGCGACGTTCAGATCGAACCGCTCATCCTCCGGCAGTTTCGCCGAGCCGCGGCCTTTGAGGATGTCGAAACCTTCCGCCATGGCCTGCATCATGCCGTATTCGATGCCATTGTGAATCATCTTCACGAAGTGTCCGGCACCGACCGGCCCAGCGTGAATGTAGCCATGCTCGGCACGCTGATCGTGATCCTCACGGCCACCCGTGCGCTCGATGGAACCAATGCCAGGCGCCAACGCCTTGAAGATCGGATCGAGATGAGTAACCGCGTCAGTGTCGCCGCCAATCATCAGGCAATAGCCGCGCTCCAGCCCCCACACGCCGCCCGAGGTGCCGACATCCAGATAGCGCAGCCCCTTCGCCGCCAGTTCCTTGCCGCGGCGCACGTCGTCTTTGTAGTAGGTATTGCCGCCATCGATGATGATGTCGCCCTTGCCCATCATGCCAGCCAACTGGGCGATCGTGTCCTCGGTGATCTTGCCATGCGGCAACATGATCCAGACTGCTTTGGGCGAACCGGACAGTTTCCCCACCAGATCGGCCAGGCCGGAGGCTGGAGTCGCGCCGTCCGCGCCCAGTCCTTGCACCGAGGCGGGATTGGCGTCCCAGACGACAGTGGAGTGACCGGCGCGCATGAGGCGGCGGGATATGTTCGCGCCCATCCGGCCCAATCCGATGATGCCAAGCTGCATGGGGTTCCTCCGTTGTCGGTTGGGTTGTCGCGGTGGGTGTGTGACGGGGCACAGTGCCACGGCGGGAGCGTTGGGCCAACGGCTGATGGGCGGCGAGCGTCGGCCGGATGAGGGGCGACCCGACGGCGGATGCCTTCAGCGCGTCAGGCGAATGGAACCTTGTTCATCCGTTACAGTTTTATGGCGGACGGCGCGGCCAATCTCTGACGGGGAATCCAGACCATGAATCTGTTGGTGCTAATTCTTATTCTGTTGTTGCTGTTCGGTGGCGGCGGCGGCTTCTATTACGGTGGGCCGTATGTTGGCGGCGGTATCGGCACCATCCTGCTGATCGTCCTGATTGTCGTTTTGGTGCGATAGCGAACTTCGGGGCCGCTGGCTGACAAATCAGCGGACGGATTGTTTCGCCCGCTGATCGGCTTCCCTGCGGCAGCAGGCTATGTGGGTCTTGCCAAGGAATACGGCCGGTTATGGGTGGCGCTCAACGTCAACAAATCCAACATCGAGACATGCGCGTCGCGGCCTGTCCCGCCTCGGACTCGTGCCTGGGTTTAGTTTCTTCCACCTAACGTGTGTACTCGCCAACGCGCCAGCATCAAGGCTTGAAAGCCGCAAGTGCTAATCGACGCCGCATGACGCTGTAGCTTTTCACGATATAGCTCCTGCTGCACGGAGGCATTCGGGCGACCAGGCATGAACATGTCACGCCATTCCTGCCGCTCGGTGGCGGTCAAGCTGCCGCACCGAGCCGCTTTCCATTGAACTATGCTTGGCACGTCGCCCTCATCAAGCGGGGGCCCGGAATCCGTCAACTCTGAGAGTTGTTCCTGGGAAAGCATCAGGATGTCGTCTGATGAAATCTTCATCATGTCGTCCAACCAGTGCGCGGACGCTTCAACTTCGGCCAGGTAGGTTCTGATTGTATCCGAGACGTTACGATACAACCGCCCTGCTTGATCGGGCGACATTCGTTGCATATCATTAATGGGTGGAAACGGTCTGTGTATGCCAATGATATCTCCGCTTCGTGTGACGCCACCAAGCCAGGCAAAAAAGCAGGAACTGGCGCAAACGGCGCCGGGCGCAAATACTGACATGGCGCCCTGGAGATGTCGGTGCCAGTGGGGGCCAGGCTCGGGATCACCAGGTATCCAGTAGCTAGGCGCGTTTGTTTTGAGATAGTAGCGCCGAGCAAGGCGTCCGATTTTCATCGCCTCTGCTACGCTTCCACCTCTCGAATTCAACTCTACTTGACTCAAAAAAGGCAGGTTGGCAATCACAAGTGTTTCAAGTTGATCTGCGTCCCCGTCCTCGATAGGTCCGCTCAATTGTGCAATTGCGCACACTGAACCTTTCGGAACTACATACCCCTCTGATTCGAGCTGCTCGACCATAACAGTCTTCTTGGTGGCTTCTGGCAGTTCGCGCGACAGGACGCAGTTAACGGTGGCGCCGGCGGTGTAGCTGACCGGAACCAATAAGAATGCGCCGATAACCATGGCTGGCTGCTCGACATACGCCGTATTTCGGGATCATCGATCCTGAGCCCCCGATCACCATCGACGTAAAAAGGTTACCATTGTGAAGGCAGGCTCGGAACGGCCCTGTTCCCACACCCGCGGCAACGTTTCAGAATGGCAACCCGTCCGCACGGTATAAGACCTACCTCGAGGCAGCGCTGCGCCGAGCCGGCGTGCAACATTTCGAGGATCGGCTTCGGACCTTGGCGCGCTGACCCGATCACGCCAATTTCCATGCTGCTATCTCCATTTCCATCCTTGCCATCGTGCCACGCCCGCCGCTCCGGGCCAACGGCTGGGTCAGGGCTCCGCCCTGAAACCCGCCAGGAGGCTCTGCCTCCTGGACCTCCGTCAAAGGGCGAGGCCCTTTGAAATCTGTCAATGGGTTGGGGAATGGGAGGGGGCCGACACGGACCTCGATACGACACGGTTGGCCCCCTCCCATTCCCCAACCCAATTAATGGTTCCAAGGGATCTCATCCCTTGGTGGGGTCCAGGGGCAAAGCCCCTGGTCGGGGTTCGGGGCGAAGCCCCGAGCCACCCCTCGACCGGCGCGCCCTGATCGCTTAACGTGGGGCGTGAAGCCGTTCCGGAGACTGATCCAAGGTCCGGAACGGATTGATGACAAAGCAGATATTGGGAGCCACGATGCCAGGTCTTACCTATGCCGCGCCCACGACAGTGGACGACGCGGTCAAACTTCTCGCCGGTTCGTCCGGCCTCGCCAAGGTTCTCGCCGGGGGAACCGACCTTTTGGTGCAGATGCGGTCCGGCCGGCTAAAGCCGGAACTGATCGTCGATATCAAGAAGATCCCCGGGCTCATCGGCATTCGCGAGGAAGGCGGCGCTTTCGTCGTCGGCGCCGCGACCCCCGGAGCGGTGGTTGAGGCGCATGCCGGCATGAACAAGGCCTGGCCAGGTGTCGTCGAGGCGCTCGATCTCATCGGCTCCACGCAGGTGCAGGGCAGATGCTCGCTCGTTGGCAATCTGTGCAATGCCTCGCCGGCCGCTGATTCCGTCCCGGCGCTGTATGCGGCCGGCGCGATCGCCGTGATCGTCGGCGGCAAGGGCCGCCGCGAAGTGCCGGTGGAGCAGGTGCCGACAGCGCCCGGCCGCACCAGCCTCGCCAAGGATGAGTTCATTCTGGAATTCAAATTCCCGCCGCGTCCGGCGCATTCCGGCGATGCCTATCTGCGGTTCATTCCGCGCACGGAAATGGATATCGCCGTGGTCGGCTGCGGCATCAGCGTGACAATCGACGACAAGGGCGTCTGCACCGCCGCGCGCGCCTCGCTTGGCGCGGTCGCACCGACCGTGCTGCTGGTCAAGGAAATGGCGGACGCGCTGATCGGGCATACGCTCGACGACGCGACGCTGGCGGCGATCGACGCGGCGGCGCAGGCCGCCTGCAAACCCATCGATGACAAGCGCGGAACGATCGTATACCGCACCAAGGTCGCCGGCGTGCTCGCGCGCCGCGTGGCGAAGATCGCGTTCGATCGGGCATCCGGCAAAACTGTAAAGGCTCACTGACCATGGCAAAGTCATACGTTTCGACAACCATTAACGGCGAAGCCGCCGAGTATCTCTGCGAACCGCAGCAGACCCTGCTGGATGTGCTGCGCGACGTCGTCGGCCTGACCGGCGCCAAGGAAGGCTGCGCGTCCGGCGACTGCGGCGCCTGTTCGGTGCTGATCGACGGCGTGCTGGTATGTTCCTGCCTCGTGCTGGGTGTTGAAGCCGACGGCGCGTCGGTGACAACGATCGAAGGCATCGCCGACGGTGAAAAACTGCACCCGGTGCAGCAGAAGTTCCTGGAACACGCGGCCTTGCAGTGCGGCTTCTGCACCCCTGGGCTGATCGTGGCGACCAAGGCACTGCTCGATTCCAATCCTAACCCGACTGAAACCGAAGCCCGGTATTGGTTGGCGGGCAATCTGTGCCGTTGCACCGGTTACGACAAAGTCATTCGCGCGGTGATGGACGCCGCCGCGGTCATGCGAGGGGAGGCCTCCTGATGAACTACATCGACACAAACCTGAAAGTCGTCGGCACGCGTCCAATCCGTCCCGACGGCGTCGACAAGGTCACCGGCCGCGCGGTGTTCGCGGCCGACACACGTGCTTCTGGCATGCTGTGGGGCAAGATCCTGCGTTCGCCGCACGCGCACGCGAAGATCGTGTCGATCGACGCCTCGAAGGCCGAGGCTCTGCCGGGCGTTCGCGCCGTCGTGACCTCGGCCGATTTCCCCGACATCAAAAGCGAGGAAGCCTTCGTCGGCGAAGGCCCGATGAACTTCCGCGATCTGTCGTGGAACGTCCTGGCCCGTCACAAGGTGCTGTATGAAGGCCACGCCGTGGCCGCCGTCGCCGCCACCACCCAGGCGATCGCCGATGAGGCGCTGGCGCTGATCAAGGTGGAATATACCGTCCTCCCGCACGTCATAGACGTTGAGGAGGCCATGGCCGACAACGCGCCCATCCTGCACGAGGACATGTTCACCGCGGGCGTCACTCCGAAGCCCGCGAAGCCGTCGAACATCGCCAAGGTCGTGACCTTCAAAAAGGGCGACGCCGAAGCCGGCTTCAAGGACGCCGAGGTCATCATCGAAGGCAAATACACCACCAAGCCGGTGCATCAGGCCTATATCGAACCGCATGCCTGCCTCGCGACCTATGCCGCCGATGGGCAGATCACCATCCACAGTTCCAGCCAGGGCCATTTCATGGTCCGCGCCTACACGGCAAAGCTGCTCGGCATCGACATCGCCAATATCCGCTGCACCCCGGCTGAAATCGGCGGCGGCTTCGGCGGCAAGACACTCATCTACCTGGAGCCCGTCGCCGTCGCTCTGTCGCGGAAATCGGGGAAATCCGTGAAGATGCAAATGACGCGCGAGGACGTGTTCAAGGGCTCCGGCCCGACCTCCGGCGCGTCGATGGACATCAAGATCGGCGCCAAAAAAGACGGTACCATCGTCGCCGCGAAGCAGGTTCTGAAATTCCAGGCTGGTGCTTTCGCCGGTTCGCCGATCGGGCCAGGCTGCATGTGCGGCTTCGCGCTGTATGACATCGAGAACATCGACGTCGTCGGCTACGACGTGGTCAGCAATCGTCCCAAGGTCGCGGCCTATCGCGCACCGGGCGCGCCGATCACCTCCTTCGCCGTCGAAAGCGCGCTCGACGAACTCGCCGACAAACTGGGTATGGACCCGCTGACGCTGCGTAAGAAGAACGCCGCGAAGAACGGCACCAAGACCCATTACGGTGTCACCCACGCGAATATTGGCTTCGAGCAGGTGCTCGCGGCGGTCGAAACCCATCCGCACTGGAAGTCGCCGGTGCCGGCTGGCCAGGCCCGCGGCCTCGCCTGCGGCTTCTGGTTCAACATCGGCGGCGAATCCAGCGCCACGGTGCACGTCAACGAAGACGGCTCGGTTTCGGCCGCGACGGGCAGCCCGGATATCGGCGGCTCGCGCGCTTCGATGGGCATGATGGTGGCCGAGGTGCTTGGCATCGACGTCTCCCGCGTGCGCACGACGGTCGCGGACACCGCGTCCATTGGCTTCACCTTCCTGACCGGCGGCTCGCGCGTGACGTTCGCCACCGGTATGGCTGTGACGCAGGCGGCCGAAAAGGTGGTGGAAGATCTGAAAAAACGCGCCTCGATGATCTGGGAAATCCCCGCCGACGCCGTCGAATGGAAAGACGGCATGGCGTTCCCGGCCGGTTCCAACGCCGGAGCGTTCGAACCGCTCGATCTCGCCGCCATCGCGCTGAAGGCGGGCCGGACCGGTGGTCCGATCAATGCCGAGGTCTCGGTCAACGCGCAAGGCGCCGGCGCGGGATTTGGCGCTCATATCTGTGACGTAACGGTCGACCGGGAAACCGGTCATGTCGCCATCGAGCGCTACACCGCGATCCAGGACGTCGGCAAGGCGATCCATCCCAGCTATGTCGAAGGTCAGATCCAGGGCGGCGCCGTGCAAGGCATCGGTTGGGCGCTGAACGAGGAATACATCTACAACGACAAAGGTCAGTTGGAGAATCCGGGTTTCCTGGACTATCGTTGTCCGGTCGCCTCCGACCTGCCAATGATCGAGGCCGTGCTGGTCGAAGTGCCCAATCCGCGTCACCCGTTCGGTGCGCGCGGCGTGGGCGAGGTGCCGATCATTCCGCCGATGGCGGCGATCGGCAACGCGATCCGCCGTGCCACCGGCGTGCGGATGCCTGATCTGCCCATGTCGCCACCCAAGGTCCTGGCGGAGCTCGACGCCGCCGGAAAATGAGGTCGTTTGCCTAAAGTTATCATTGCCTCGGGCGGGTCTTGCCACCAGTTCACCGGTGGCAAGACCGAGTTCGAACTGGAAGCGACCACATTCCGTCAGCTCGTCAGGGAGCTGGAACGAAAATACCCCGGCCTTGGCAATCAGGTCGAAGAAGGCATGGCCGTCGCGATCGACGGCGAAATTTTCCAGGATGCTTACGCGGTTGAACTGAAGCCCGGCAGCGAGATCGTTTTGATCCCGAAGATCGGCGGCGGCTGACGCCGTGCCGGCCCTGTCCGAACTGACCATTAGCTTCGGCGCCAACGGCAACAGCCTTGGCTATCTCGGTGGCGGCTGGGCCCGTGCCGAGGAAACCTTCACCTGGGCCGTCGGCCCCGAGAGCCACCTGTTGCTGCCGCTCGGCCAGGAAGCGCGCGAATTCGTGCTGACCATGCACGTCATCCCGTTCGTGCACCCACCGGCGCTCAGCACCCAGCGGTTGATCGTGTCAGTCGATGAAACGACGATCGGAACAGCGACGCTGTCACGTCCGACGGTGCTGGCATGGCGGATTCCGGCCGGTCTCGTCCGGCGCGCGGAACGCACGCTGATTACGTTGTCGCACCCCGATGTCGCCCGGCCGCACGATATCGGCGCGAGTGCCGACGATCGCGAACTCGCGTTCTCGGTTTCCGAGGTGAAACTCTATCATCTGGCGGTCGCGATGGCCGGGGCGGACCCGGTTCCCCCCGGACTCAGTCTCGGAGCCTCGATCGGCCCAGGGTTCGCCATTCACCCGCATATCGAATTGATGGAGTGGGTGAGCCGGCGCACCGGCATGACGCTGCCTGAACTCGCCGCGAGTTTTGAAAGCATTGGCGACAACTGCGAGTTTGGCCTGGTGCAGCGGCGCTGCGATACCGAACCCTTGGGCCTGCTCCGCTTTTCCGGCTCGTTCTCCAACGACGTCGTCCGCGGCATCGAGCAGGAGTTCGACGGCATCGGCGAGCCCGCCGACATCACACCCCGGCTGGAGGGGCCCGAGGGACGGCGGGAATTCATGATATATGAGGGAAAATATGGCCTCGTGTATCACACTTTCGTTTATGAAGGCGAACGGACCGTTGAACTCATGCGCCGTCAGGAGGCGACGCGGCTGAAATTCCTGCGGCGGAAATTCGTCGATGAACTCGACGCGGGCGAAAAGATCTTCGTGTTCAAACATGGCGCCATAGTCTCAGAGTCCGAGGTTTTGCCGTTGTTCATGGCGTTGAACCGCCGGCAACCGAACACGCTGTTGTGGGTCGTACCGGAACAACCCGGCCGGCCGAGCGGCACCGTGGAAGTGCTGATGAACGGCCTGTTGAAGGGCTATATCGACCGCTTCGCACCCAACGATAACGCGCACGATTTTTCGTTTGAGGCCTGGGTCAGGCTCTGCGTGCACGCCTGGTCGCTGAACCGATTGATCAGGGCGCGGGCATGAGCGGTCCGCCAGACCAGCGCCCGAGCGTTCTGTTGTTCGACTGGGACAATACGCTCGTCGACGGGTGGGTTGGGATCGCCGCCGCGCTGAACGCCGCTCTGGGCGCGTTCGGCAAGCCACTCTGGACCGTTGAGGAAACCAAAAATCGCGTCCGGGTGTCGCTGAAGGAAAGCTTTCCGCTGATGTTCGGCGATGCGTGGGAGCAGGCGCGCGACATCTTCTATGAGACGTTCCGGGCCGATCATCTCGCTCATGTCTCGCCAATGCCGGGTGCCAGCGAGGCGTTGCTCGCCGCCGCCGCCTGGCCCATGGGCGTGGTGTCCAACAAGGCGGGCCAGTATTTGCGTGCCGAGGTCGTGCATCTTGGATGGGAGGCGCATTTCGGCCCGGTCGTCGGCGCCGGCGACGCGCCAGCGGACAAGCCGGACCCCGCGCCCATCCTGATGGCGCTGGAGCAACTGGGTTTCCCGGCCAGCCCGGAGGTCTGGTATCTGGGCGACACGGCGCTGGATATGATCGCCGCGAAGGCCGCCGGCGTCACCGCCGTGCTGGTTGGGAACGCTTCGCACGATGGTGGCGTTGAACAGGCGGCCCCCGATCTCCATGTGCAGTCCGCCCATGAGCTGACCGCATGGCTGAAAAGCCTGGCCTGAGCCGTCTCTTGTTGGTAGCGTGCGTAAGCCGGTGGTTCTCGCCAGGACCCATCGGGACGTTAATAACAGGCATCTCTCAACTCTCGCCGAGGCACTCGGCGAACATAAAAGGACCATGAAAATGGCCACTGAAAAGGCGCAGAACGTTCAGGACGTATTCCTGAACCACGTGCGAAAGAGCAAGACACCGGTGACGGTGTTTCTCGTGAACGGGGTCAAGCTGCAGGGGATCATTACCTGGTTTGACAATTTTTCCGTTCTGTTGCGGCGCGACGGGCATACCCAGCTTGTCTATAAGCACGCGATCAGCACCGTCATGCCGGGATCTCCGATCCAGTTGTTCGATGCGTCGAAGGCCGAAGGCGGCGCGGTCGCGCCAGCCGGCGTGCGGGAGATGAGCACCGTCGCGGGCGACTAACCCACTGGAGACTGACACGCGCGACACGAATGGAACCAAGGCGAACGGCGCGGGGCCGACCCGCGCCGCCGTGATCCTGCCATGGGAACGGCCCAGGGAGCATGCGCGGGAGCACCGCGACAATGGCGGTCCCGAGCCCGCGCGCGCTGCTGACGCGCGGCTGGAGGAGGCTGTCGGTCTGGCGGCTTCCATCGGCCTGGTTGTCGTGCACCAGGTGATCCTCCCGTCGCGGATGCGGCGGCCGGCGACCCTGTTGGGTGGCGGCCAGGTGGAAAGCCTTGGCCAGATCATCGACGAACAGCACGTCGCGGTGGCGATCGTCGACGCCGCGTTGTCGCCGGTGCAGCAGCGCAATCTCGAGCGCGCCTGGAACTGCAAGGTCATCGACCGGACCGCGCTGATCCTGGACATCTTTGGCGAGCGCGCCGCGACCAAGGAAGGCACGCTGCAGGTCGAACTGGCGCATCTGGCCTATCAGCGCTCCCGCCTCGTCCGTTCCTGGACGCACCTTGAGCGCCAGCGCGGTGGCTTCGGCTTCCTGGGTGGCCCAGGTGAGACGCAGATCGAGGCCGACCGCCGCCAGATCGACGAACGCCTGATCCGGCTGAAAAAGGAATTGCAGCAGGTTCGCCGCACCCGCGGCCTGCACCGGAGCGCGCGCAAACGCGTGCCGTTCCCGGTGATCGCTCTGGTTGGTTACACCAACGCCGGGAAATCGACGCTGTTCAATGCGCTGACCGGCTCGGCCGTCGTGGCGCGCGATCAGTTGTTCGCGACGCTGGACCCCACCATGCGCGGTCTGCGGTTGCCGTCCGGCCGCCGGGTCATTCTGTCCGATACGGTCGGCTTCATCAGCGAACTGCCGCACGAACTGGTGGAAGCCTTCCGCGCCACGCTTGAAGAAGTCTCCGAGGCTGACATCATCCTCCATGTGCGTGACGCCGCGCATCCCGATTCGGCGGCGCAACAGGCTGATGTTCTTGGTGTGCTGGCGTCCATGGAACATGATGGCACACTCGACCCGGGCTGGCGGTCGCGCATGATCGAGGTGATGAACAAAGCCGACCTGCTCGGCGGTGTCGCCCAGGTGCCGGTGCGATCGGGCGCGGTGGCGGTGTCGGCGATCAGTGGCGAGGGCCTGGAGGCTCTGACCGAAATGATCGACCGCCATATCGCCGAGGGCATGGAAACCGCCGACTACGACATCGATCATTCCGATGGCGCGCGTTTGGCATGGCTGTATCAGCACGGCGAGGTAACGGATCGCCGCGACGAAACCGGCGCGGTGCATATCACGGTCCGTTTGTCGCCTTCCGACCGGGCCAGGTTCGAGAACCGGGCGTGAAGATCGCCGAACTTCGTAAAGTCGCCGAGTTGCTGCGTGACGCGGCCCGCGCGGAGATCATGCCGCGGTTCCGCAACCTCGCCGAGGGCGCGGTGAAGATGAAGACCGGGCCGTTGGACCTGGTGACCGAGGCGGATGAGGCGGCGGAACTGTTGATTACCGCCCGCCTGCGCCGGGAGTTCCCGGGCTGCGTGGTGATCGGCGAGGAAGCCGCCAGCGCCAACCCGGCATTGCTTCAGGACCTCGCCGGAGCCGAGCTTGCTTTCGTTGTCGATCCGGTCGACGGCACCGCGAATTTCGCCGCCGGCCTGGCGCTGTTCGGGGTCATGGCGGCGGTGTTCCGGCACGGTGAGATCGTTGGCGCGGTGATCCATGATCCAATCGGCGACGACCACGCACTGGCGCTGCGCGGGGAGGGGGCGTGGATTGAAACGCCGGACGGGAAGCGGCGTGACCTGCGTGTCGCGGCACCCGTGCCGGCGGCACAGATGAGCGGCAATGTTTCCTGGCGGTTCATGCCGGAACAACAACGGTTCGCGGTCGCCGCGCGGCTGCCGCGCCTTGCCGCGTGCTGGGACTACCGGTGCTCGGCGCATGCCTATCGCATGACCGCCGCGGGCCATGGGCATTTCCTGTTCTACTACCGGCTGTACCCCTGGGATCACGCGCCAGGTTGGCTGCTGCACCGGGAAGCGGGTGGGTATTCGGCTCGTTTCGATGGCAAGCCGTACGATCCCACGGACGTTTACAGCGGCCTGATCTGCGCGCCGGATCGGGATGGCTGGGAAGCGGTGCGGGCCGCGTTGCTGGAATAGGCGGCGGCGGAGTAAGCACCGGGGTTTCACCCCGAACCCCGACCAAGAGGCGCTGCCTCTTGGAACTCCGCCAAGGGGCGAGGCCCCTTGGGACCTATTAATGGGGTTTGTTTTCTGGGAGGGCCGACCGTGACCCCGCAAGGTCCGGATTGGCCCTCCCAGAAAACAAACCCCAATTGACAGATTGCAAAGGGCCTCGCCCTTTGCCAGGGGTCCAGGGGACAGCGTCCCCTGGTCGGGTCCGAGGGCGAAGCCCTCGCGTTTGCCTTCGCCGCCACCTATTGTGGGTCCATGGAAGACGATTTTCGCAAGGCGGCGCTGGATTATCATCGCTATCCGCGGCCCGGCAAACTGGCGATCGAGGCCACCAAGCGCATGACGACCCAGCGCGATCTGGCGCTGGCCTATTCTCCCGGGGTCGCCGCCGCCTGCGAGGCGATCCAGGCTGATCCCGAGACGGCACGCGATTATACCGCCCGAGGCAACCTCGTCGGCGTGATCTCCAACGGCACCGCGGTGCTTGGTCTGGGCAATATCGGCGCGCTCGCCGGAAAGCCGGTGATGGAGGGCAAGGCGGTCCTGTTCAAGAAATTCGCCGGCATCGACGTGTTCGATATCGAGGTTGACGCCGCCGATCCGGACCGCTTCTGCGATGTCGTCGCCGCGCTGGAGCCGACCTTTGGCGCGATCAACCTGGAAGACATCAAGGCGCCGGAATGTTTCGCGATCGAGGCGAACCTGCGGGCTCGCATGGGCATCCCGGTGTTTCACGACGACCAGCACGGCACCGCGATCACCGTCGCCGCCGCCGTGCGGAACGGTTTGTTGCTGCAGGGTAAGAACCTCGCCGATGCGAAAATCGTCACTTCCGGCGCGGGCGCGGCGGCCCTGGCCTGCGTCGATTTGCTGGTCTCCATGGGCGCGCGGCCGGAGAATGTGACGCTGACCGACATCAAGGGTGTCGTGCGATCCGACCGGCCCGGGATGTTGCCGAATATGGCGCGATATGCACGCGATACCAACGCCAACACCTTGCAAGACGTGCTGGCTGGCGCCGATGTGTTCCTCGGCCTTTCCGCGCCGCGGGTACTGAAGCCGGAGTGGCTGCCATCGCTGGCGGATAAGCCGATGATTCTCGCGCTGGCCAATCCGGATCCGGAGATCGATCCGAACGTCGTCCGCGCGCGGCGGCCGGATGCGATCGTCGCCACGGGCCGCAGCGACTACCCAAACCAGGTCAACAACGTTCTGTGTTTCCCGTTCATCTTCCGCGGCGCGCTGGACGTGTCCGCCACCACCATCAACGAGGAAATGAAGATCGCCGCCGTGGAGGCGATCGCCGGCCTCGCACGGGTCGAAGCCAGTGAGGTTGTCGCCGCGGCGTATGGCGGACATGCGCCGGTGTTCGGGCCAGATTACATCATTCCGCGTCCGTTCGATCCTCGGTTGATTTTGGACATCGCCCCCGCCGTCGCGCGAGCGGCCATGGAATCCGGCGTCGCCCGCCGCCCGATCGAGGACTTCGACGCTTACCGCCGCGACCTGGAACGTTTCGTGTTCCGCTCGGGTTCGCTGATGCGGCCGGTGTTCGAGGCCGCCGCGCGGGATCCGAAACGCATCGTATTCGCCGAGGGCGAGGACGAACGCATCCTGCGCGCCGCGCAGACCTTGATCGACGACGGCACCGCGAAGCCGATTCTGCTGGGCCGGCATGCCGTGATCGAAGCCAAAGTGAAGCAGATGGGCCTGCGGATGGACCTTGGCCGCGCGGTCACCGTACTCGATCCGGCCACTGACGACGACGTATTCCAGCCGCTGGTGCCGGAGTATCAGCGTCTGGTGGGACGCCGCGGCACACCGCCGGCCTCGGCCGAGCGGCGCGTCGGCAATCGCCCCTCGGTGGCGGCCGCGATGATGTTGCACGCGGGCCTGGCCGACGCGGCGATTTGTGGCGGCACCGGCGCCTGGTGGCGGCAAATTCAATACATTCTCCCAATCATTCCCCGCCGCCCCGAGGTCAGCCGGATTTACGGCCTGTCCTGCGTCGTTCTGTCCAACGGCGTGCTGTTTCTGTGCGACACGCACATGGTGCTCGACCCCACGGCGGCGCAGATCGCCGAGATGACGTTGCTGGCGGCGGAAACTGTTCGGGGTTTCGGCATCACGCCCAAGGCCGCGCTGATCTCGCATTCCAGTTTCGGCGCCAGCGACACCGACTCCGCGCGAAAGATGCGGCGTGCTCTGGCGATGATCAGGGAACGCGCCCCGGACCTTGAGATCGACGGCGAGATGCACGCGGACGCCGCTTTGGTGCAGTCGATCCGCGATGGCGCGGTGCCGGACAGCAAACTGACCGGCATCGCCAATCTGTTGATCATGCCGAACCTGGAAGCGGCCAATATCAGCTTCACCCTGGTAAAGGCCGCCGCCGACGGACTGCCGATCGGTCCCATGCTTCTTGGCATGACGAAGCCTATCCACGTGGCCGTCCCGACCGTCACCGCGCGCGGCATCGTCAACCTGAGCGCGCTCGCGGTGGTGGAAGCCCAGGAGACGGGGCGAACTCAGACGGGGGAAAACACGAGGAACACCAGGCACAAGGTGCTATGATCGTGGGTATGACCGCTTCGGACTGAACGCCTGACATGCTCTGGTTGCTTCTCGGCACCGCTATCCTCGGCATCCTGCTTCTGGGCTTGCGGGCGTTTGAGCGGGCGTCGGTCGCCACGCTGACCACGCTGGTGAAATGGATCGCGGCGTTTGGCGGGATCGCGCTGACGGTTTTGCTGTTTCTGAGTGGGCGAGGACCGCAGGCGCTGGCCGGTCTGGTGCTGGTCGGGCCGTTGCTTTGGCGGCGCTGGCAGCAGGGTTTCGGCGGTTTCGGCGGTGGTGGCGGCGGTGGCTCAGCCGGACAGCCGCCGCCGCGGCGTCAGGGCTCGTCGATGACCCGCGCTGAGGCCTATGAGGTTCTCGGCCTTAAGGCCGGCGCCAGTGATGACGAGGTCCACGCCGCGCACCGGCGGCTCATGCGCATGGCGCATCCGGATACCGGTGGCTCGGACTGGCTGGCCTCGCGCATCAACCAGGCGCGCGACGTTTTATTGGGGTGATTCGGGCAACTCGTAGTTGTATGGTCAGTTGATCCCATCGGCCTGTAATCGTGCCATAATTTGGTTGGCCGTGCGCCGGCCGAACCCATCGGGAGAGAATTGGTGCCGAAGAAGTTGCGCAAAGCTGTCCTGCCTGTCGCTGGCCTAGGGACCAGATTCCTGCCCGCCACCAAAGCGATGGCCAAGGAAATGCTCCCCGTCGTTGACAAGCCTCTGATCCAGTACGCGGTTGAAGAGGCGCGCGCCGCCGGGATCGAGCAATTCTGTTTTGTCACCGGCCGCGGCAAGACCGCGCTGGTCGAACATTTCGATATCGCTTTCGAACTGGAAGCGACGTTACGAGAACGTGACAAGACCCGGGAACTGGCGGAGCTGGAGGCGATGCGCATTCCACCCGGCTCCTTACTGGCCGTCCGCCAACAGGTCCCGCACGGACTGGGCCACGCGATCTGGTGCGCGCGCGCCTTCGTCGGCGATGAGCCCTTCGCCATCATGCTGCCCGACGATCTGATCCTGGCGGAGACACCGTGTTTGCAACAACTCGCCGAGGCCTATCGCCACACCGGCGGCAATGTCGTCGCGGTCGTCGATGTGCCACGCGAACACACCGCGCGCTATGGCATCCTGAAGACCGGCGCGGATGACGGCAAGCTGGTCGAGGTACTGGGCCTGGTTGAAAAACCCGCCCCCGCGGTCGCGCCATCGACGCTGTCGATCATCGGCCGCTATATCCTGATGCCGGAGGTGATCGGTTATCTGGAAACGCTTGAACGAGGCGCCGGTAACGAAATTCAGTTGACTGACGGCATGGCGAAACTGATCGGCCAGCAGCCGTTCCACGGTCTGCGTTACGAAGGCAAACGTTTCGATTGTGGCGATAAGATCGGGTGGCTTGAGGCACAAATCGCCTACGCGCTGAAACGGCCGGACCTGTCCGAGGCGGTTCGCGCTTTCCTGCAACACTATCACTGACGGAACGATTCCATGGCATTCAGGCACGACTTCGATCCGACCTCGCTGCGGGAATACGACATCCGCGGCATCGTCGGGAAAACGCTCTCAACCGATGACGCGTTCGCCATCGGCCGCTGCTTCGGCTCGGTCATCGCGCGCGAGGAAGACGGCCCGCGGACCTGTGCCATCGGCTTCGACGGCCGGCTGTCCAGCGTGGAACTGAGTGAGGCGTTGTCGAACGGTTTGCGCGCCAGCGGCATCCAGGTGTTGAACATCGGCCTAGGTCCGACGCCGATGCTGTACTACACGGCGACCACGATGGAGACCGGCGGCGCCGTCATGGTCACCGGAAGCCACAATCCGCCCGACTATAACGGGTTCAAAATGATGTTGGGTCGCAAGCCGTTCTTTGGCGCGCAGATCCAGGAGATCGGCCGCATGGCGCGCGAAGGCGACGTGGTGGCCGAGAGTGCCGCGGCGACGCGAACCCTCGACATGCAGGAGGAATACGTCAACCGGCTGCGGCGCGACTGGGATGGCAAGGATCGCAAGCTGAAAGTCGTGTGGGACAATGGCAATGGCTCGGCCGGAGACGTGCTCGCCGCGCTGGTCCGCGTTCTCCCGGGCGAGCATACCGTGCTGAATGGCACCATCGACGGCACATTCCCGGCGCATCATCCGGACCCGACCGTGCCGAAGAATCTGGAACAACTGATCGCCGAGGTGGCCGCGCGCGGCGCCGATATCGGCATCGCGTTCGATGGTGACGCCGACCGGATCGGCATCGTTGATGATGGCGGCACGATCATGTTCGGCGATCAGTTGATGGTGCTGCTGGCGCGCGATGTTTTGCGCACGCATCCCGGCGCCACGATCATCGCCGACGTCAAGGCCAGCCAGGTGTTGTTCGACGAAATCGCCGCCGCCGGCGGTGAGCCGTTGATGTGGAAAACCGGTCATTCTCTGATCAAATCGAAAATGGCGGAGACGGAATGTCCGCTGGCCGGCGAAATGTCAGGCCACATTTTCTTCGCCGATAAATGGTACGGGTTCGATGACGCGCTGTATGCCGCTGTTCGGACGCTCGGGGTCGTCGCGCGGTTGCCGTATCAGCATTTGTCGGATGCGCGAAAGCGACTGCCTCAGGTCATCAATACGCCGGAGGTTCGTTTCGATTGCGATGATACGCGAAAATTCCAGGTGATCGAGGAGGTCGCCGAGCGGCTGCGACAGGAAGGCGCCAAAGTTTCGGAAACCGATGGTGTGCGCGTGTTGACCGAGGACGGCTGGTGGCTGCTGCGGGCGTCGAACACGCAGGCGGTGCTGGTGGCGCGCGCCGAGGCGAAGACGGAGGCTGGCCTGGACAGGTTGAAGGCCGCCCTGGTCGCGCAACTCGCGACGTCGGGGTTGCCTGCGCCGGACTTCTCAGGCGCGCACGCCGGGCACTGAACGCACCTCATTCTCGTCATGACCCGGGCACGCCCAGGGATGACGAATGAGGTATGCCGACGGTGTTCAGTACAATCTGATCGGAAGCCACACTAATTCCTGGCCGCGGCCTTCAGCAGGATAGATTCCAAAGCTTCCGACTGACGCACCGCGCTTAACCGTTCATTTACCGTGACAAATCCCCCCTGAGCCAATCGCGCCGCCAGTCCGGTGTCCCCGATCAGACGACGTATCGCGCCCGCGAGCGCCTCAGGCTCGCCGGGGGGCACCAACAATCCCGTCGAACCATCATCAAGCACCTCGGCGATACCGCCTTCGTTGGTGCCGATGATCGCGCACCCAAGCGCCATCGCCTCGGGTACCACGCTTGGCAGGCCCTCGGCGTCCCCATCCGTGGCGACCACGCTTGGCACCACGAGCGCCGTCGCGATCGCCATCCGCCCGGCGAGGGCAGGCGGCGGCAGCCACCCCGTCAGTTCCACTCCAGAAACATCCCTGGCGAGCGCTTCCAGCACCGGCCGCAACGGTCCATCCCCGGCACAAACCAGCCGTGTCATATCGCCCTGGGCGCGCAGTATCCGCATCGCGGCGGCCAGCACGGCGATGCCTTTCTTCTCCACGAACCGGCCGGCGAACAGCAGTGTGCCGTCTCTGGTCACGGCGGGCGCGCCCGTGGGAACCTCGACCCCGATGGGCAACACGGTCAGCAAATGCCGTGGAACACCCCGGCGAATGGCGGTTTCCGCCACCGCGTGCGAGACGCAAACGAATTGATACGACCGAGCGATGACCTCCGGCCAACGGCGGGACAGCAGCGTGTGCCGCCAGTTTTTGTCCTTACCGACGTCGCCGCCATGCAGCGTGACCACAAGCTTCGCGTCCATCGCGCGGACCAACGGCAACGCGAGCGCTCCGCCGCGGGCGAATTGCGCATGCACAACGGGAACGAACGTCGGTAGATTCAGCGGCGGTGCGATGCCAAAGTGCCGGAACAGCAGTCCTCGCATGCCGCCGATCCGGATCAGTGCCGGACTGATTTGCGCGGCATCCGGCAACATCACGCGGCCCACCCAGACCGGATGCAGGGTGCGGAAGCCAAGATATTGCCGGCGAGAAAACGCGATTTCAGATGGGACCCCAATCCGGTCGCGATAGACCAGGATATCACGTCGTCCGTTGGGCGCTTCCGGTGGCATGGCGGTCATTGCCGGTTATTATAGCAGCCTGGTTGCTGACGCGATGCGGATTGCGTGTAGAGGTAATATATCCTATTACCCGTGGCGGCGCATCGACGCCCCGGGACGATCGCCGGCCGAAGCTGGCGATGCCCGGAGCGTCTTCGGTTCAGCGGCCTGAGGGCCCAGAATGTTTTTTCGTGCTCAAAATGACAGGCTGCCCGGAATGCGAACCTCTAATAGGCGGCATTAACCACACAAAAGGACAAATGTCCAGAAAAATGAATCAGTTCCTGAACTCCGTCCTACATGTGCAGCACCTGGCCATAGGCGTCCAGCACCGCCTCATGCATCGTTTCGCTGATCGTGGGATGCGGGAAGATCGTGTTCATCAACTCTGCCTCGGTCGCTTCCAGCGTACGGGCAATGGTGTAACCCTGGATCATTTCGGTGACCTCGGCGCCGATCATGTGCGCGCCGAGTAATTCTCCGGTTTTCGCGTCGAACACGGTTTTGACCAGGCCCTCGGTCTCTCCCATGGCGATCGCCTTGCCGTTGCCGATGAACGGGAAGCGTCCGACTTTCACCGTGTGGCCGGCTTCCTTGGCGCGCGCCTCGGTCATGCCGACGGAGGCGATCTGCGGACGGCAATAGGTGCAGCCGGGAATGTTTTCCGTGTTCATCGGATGCACGTCGTCGCGGCCCGCCATCTTTTCCACGCAGATCACGCCTTCGTGCATCGCCTTGTGCGCCAGCCAGGGCGGCCCGGCGAGGTCGCCGATCGCGTAAACGCCGGGTTCCCCGGTGCGGCAGAATTCGTCGATGACAACATGTGTTCGGTCGACCTTCACGCCGGTGCCTTCCAGGCCGATCCCTTCGACGTTGCCAACGATTCCAACCGCCGAGATGACGCGATCGACGGTGATCTCCTGTGCTTTGCCACCGGCTTCCACGGTCACGGTCACGCCGTTGGCGGCCTTCTTCACGCCCTTCACCGCGGCACCGGCCAGGATGGTCATCCCTTGCTTCTCGAACGCCTTATGCGCGAAGGCGGAAATTTCCTCGTCCTCAACAGGAAGAATGCGCGGCAACACCTCCACCACGGTGACCTTGACGCCGAGATTGAGATAGAAACTGGCGAATTCGATACCGATGGCGCCGGAGCCAATCACCAGCAGAGACTTCGGCATCGCGGTCGGGACCATCGCCTCCCGGTAGTTCCAGATCAGTTTGCCGTCCGCCTCGATCCCCGGCAGTTGCCGCGCGCGAGCGCCGGTCGCGAGGATGATGTGCGGCGCCTTCAGCGTCGCCACCGGTTTGCCGTCCTTTTCCACCGCCAGAGTTTGTTTGCCGGCCAGTTTGGCGGTGCCGTCGAACACCGTGATCTTGTGCTTGCGCATCAGGAACGTCACGCCGGAAGACAATTGTTTCGCCACCGCGCGTGACCGCTTGACGATCTTTTCGATGTCGAACGTCGGCGTGACCGGCGCGAAACCATAGTCCTGCACATGATGCAGCAGATGATTGATCTCGCTGGTGCGCAACAACGCCTTGGTCGGAATGCAGCCCCAGTTCAGGCAAATGCCGCCAAGATTTTCGCGCTCCACGATCGCGGTCTTCATCCCGAGCTGTGCCGCGCGAATGGCGGCGACATAGCCACCGGGGCCACCGCCAACGACAACCAGATCGAAACTTTGCTCAGCCATGTGGCGATGCTCCTTCCGCGAGCGCGATCAAAGCCGAACCAAATAATCGCCGGACGTGCCAATCCGTCATCTTCCGCGCGCCAAGCCGCTCATAGAACTGAATTGACGGTTCGTTCCAGTCCAGCACGCGCCATTCGATGACGTTGCAACCACGTTCCATCGCGATCCGGCCGAGGTGACGCAGCAACGCGATGCCGATGCCTTTGCCGCGTTGATCCGGTTCCACGAACAAATCTTCCAGGAACAGACCGATCTGGCCTTTGAACGTATTGACCGTCCGATAGAACAACGCGATCCCTACCGGCTTCCGGCCGGAGATTTCGGCCAGGATGGCTTCCGCGACAGGGTTCCTATCAAACAGCAGCGCCTCGAATTCAGCCTCCCCGGCGGTGAATTCATGAGCCAGGCGCTCGTATTCCGCCAGGCCGCGCACCAACCGCGCGACATCCGGCAGGTCGGCGCGCACCGCCGAACGGATCGCGCAGCTCACAGCATCAGGCTCAACGGATCCTCGACGATCGTTTTGAACTCGCGCAGCCAGCGCGCGCCCAAAGCGCCGTCGACGACGCGGTGATCGACACTCAGAGTGCAGGTCATGACGGTGGCGATGGCCAGCGCGTCGTTCTTGACCACCGGCCGTTTCGCCCCCGTCGCGACGGCGAGGATCGCGGCCTGCGGCGGATTGATGATGGCGGAGAACTCGCTCACGCCGAACATCCCCATGTTGGAGATGGAGAAGCCGCCGCCCTGAAACTCCTCCGGCTTCAATTTGCCGGCGCGCGCGCGGGTGGCGAGGTCGCGCATCTCGCGGCTGATCGTCAGCAGGCCTTTTTGGTCGGCGCGGCGAACGATCGGCGTGATCAGCCCGTCGGGAATGGCGACGGCGACGCTGATATCGACGTCGTCATAAAACACCATGCCGTCATCGGTCCAACTGGCGTTGACCTCCGGGATGCGCCGCAGCGTGGCACCGGCGGCGCGGATCACCAGGTCGTTGATCGTGATGAAATACGACCCCGGCTGGTCGCGCGCCGGCGACTTCGCGTTCAACTGGTTTTGCAGCGCGATCAGCGCGTCGATCTCGATATCCATCGACACGTAGAAGTGCGGAATGGACGACTTCGCTTCGGTCAGCCGCCGCGCGATGATTTTGCGAATCGAACTGTGCGGCACCAGCTTGTGCGGCGCGCTGATCCCGGCGGCCGGCGTCGGCGCGCGCGGCGCGGGAGCCTGCGCAGGTGTTGGCGCGGCGGCGGGCGTGCCCTTCTGGGCTGCTTCGATATCCGCGCGCACGATCCGTCCGTTCGGACCGCTGCCCTTCAGGGCCGACAGATCGATGCCAGCCTGCGACGCCATCCGCCGCGCGAGCGGCGAGGCGAAGATGCGTTCCCCTTCCGCCGCGTGCCCGTTCGGCCTTGGCGCCGGCGCGGTGGGAGCCGGCGTCGCGGCCGGAGCGGTCGCTGTTTTCGCGGGCGCCTGCGCGGTCGGAGCGAGCGCCGCGGCCGGAGGCGCCTCTGCTTTCGCGGGCGCCGGAGCGGGCGGTGCTTCCGCCTTCGCTGGCGTCGGTTTCGCGGCAGCCGCCGGAACTTCTTCCCCCGCGTCGACCAGCACCGCGATCGGTTCGTTGACCTTCACCCCCTCGGTCCCGTCGCTGACCAAAATCCGGCCGAGCACGCCTTCATCGACCGCCTCGACCTCCATCGTCGCCTTGTCGGTTTCGATCTCGGCGATCACGTCGCCGGCCTTGATCGTTTCGCCTTCCTTTTTCAGCCAGCGCGCGAGCGTGCCCTCGGTCATGGTCGGGCTCAGCGCCGGCATCAGGATATTGGTCGCCATGATGGGTGCCCCCCGCTCAGATCAGTTTCTTGACCGCGTCGACAACCCATTCGGGCTGCGGCAGCGCGAGTTTTTCCAGATTGGCCGCGTAGGGCAGGGGCACATCCATGCCGTGCACCCGCGACGGCGGCGCGTCCAGCCAGTCGAACGCATGCTCGATGATTTGCATCGCTATTTCGGCGCCGATGCCGGCGAACGGCCAGCCTTCCTCGACCGTCACCAGGCGATTGGTTTTCTTAACGCTGGCGACGATTGTTTCCGTGTCCAACGGCCGTAACGACCGCAGATTGATCACCTCGGCCTCGATACCCTCCGCGGCCAGGGCCTCGGCGGCTTTCAACGCCACACCGACCATGATGCTGAACGCCACGATGGTGACATGCGAGCCGGCGCGTTCGATTTTGGCCTTGCCGATCGGCACGATGAAATCCGGATCGGTCGGGCAATCGAATGTATGCCCGTAAAGAATTTCGTTTTCCAGCACGATCACCGGGTTGGGATCGCGAATCGCCGAACGCAACAATCCCTTGGCGTCCGCCGCCGACCATGGCGAAACGACTTTCAGGCCGGGCACATGCGCGTACCAACTCGCGTAACATTGCGAGTGCTGTGCCGCGACCCGTGCCGCCGCGCCGTTGGGACCGCGAAACACGATCGGACAGCCCATCTGGCCGCCCGACATATACAAAGTCTTGGCCGCCGAGTTGATGATCTGGTCCATCGCCTGCATGGCGAAGTTGAACGTCATGAACTCGACAATTGGCCGCAAGCCGTTCAGCGCGGCGCCGACGGACATGCCGGTGAAGCCGTGCTCGGTGATCGGCGTGTCGATCACGCGTTTCGGGCCGAACTCGTCCAGCAGGCCCAGGCTGATTTTATAAGCGCCCTGGTATTGCGCGACTTCCTCACCGATCAGAAAAACGTTGCCATCCGCACGCATTTCCACCGCCATCGCGTCGCGCAACGCGTCGCGCACGGTGATCGGCGCGGTCGCCCCCCAGTCCTTGTCTGGCGCCGCTCCGGCCGCGACCGGGGCGGCGGGCGCGGGAGCAGCAGCGGCGGCCTGCGCCGGAGCCTTCGCCTGCGCTGGAGCCGCGGCCGGAGGCGCCATCGCCACCGTCTCGCCGTTCATCGACAGCACCGCGATCGGCGTATTTACCGCCACGCCCTCAGTGCCTTCATCGACCAGAATCTGAGTGAGCTTGCCTTCGTCGATTGCCTCGACCTCCATCGTCGCCTTGTCGGTTTCGATTTCCGCGATGACGTCCCCTGGGCGGACATCGTCGCCGACATGTTTCAGCCAGCGGGCGAGTTTGCCCTCGGTCATGGTCGGGCTCAGCGCGGGCATCAGGATCTGGGTCGCCATCGGTCAGCTCTCCAACAACACGTCAGTCCACAACTCGGACGGCTCCGGCTCCGGACTGGACTGAGCGTAATCGGTGGCGTCCTGGATGATCCCTTTCACTTCGTCATCGATCGCCTTGAACTGCTTTTCCTCGACGCCAAGCGGTTCCAGGCGATGCCGCGCGTTCTCGATGCAATCATGCTGCGTGCGCATCATTTGCACTTCCTCCCGCGTGCGATAACGCGCCGGATCGGACATCGAGTGGCCGCGGTAACGATAGGTCTTCGCTTCCAGCAAATACGGACCCTTACCGGCGCGGCACGCGGCCACCGCCACCTCGGCCGCCGCTTTCACCGCCAGCACATCCATGCCGTCGACCTGCGCGCCGGCGATGCCCCAGGGCACGCCGTTCTTCGACAGATCGTGCGAGGCCGACGCCCGCTCCACGCTCGTTCCCATACCGTATTTATTGTTCTCGATGACGAACACGGTGGGCAGCTTCATCAGCGCCGCGAGGTTGAAGCTTTCGAACACCTGGCCCTGGTTCGACGCGCCCTCACCAAAATACGTCACGCAGACCCGGTCGTTGCCCCGGTACCAGTTGGAAAACGCCAGTCCGTTCCCGATCGACACCTGGGCGCCGACAATCCCATGACCACCGAAAAAATTCTTCTCTTTGCTGAACATGTGCATGGAGCCGCCCTTGCCATGCGAATACCCGCCCGCACGGCCAGTCAACTCCGCCATCACGCCACGCGCCTCCATTCCGCACGCCAGCATGTGGCCGTGATCGCGGTAGGAGGTGATGACCTCGTCGCCTTCGCTGATGGCCATCTGAATGCCGGTGACCACGGCTTCCTGGCCGATGTACAAATGGCAGAACCCGCCGATCAGCCCCATGCCATAGAGCTGGCCGGCCTTTTCCTCGAACCGGCGGATCAGCAGCATGGTCCGGTACGCCTTGAGCAACTGGGCTTTATCGGCCCCCGGATCGCCCGCCAGCTTCGCCGCTTTGCTTTGCGGTTTGCCGCGTTTCCTGGTTTCCGCCGCTTGTGCCATTGTTCTGATCCCTGGAAGCGTTCCTTGGAACTCTGCCCCATCTAAGGGTCAGACCTCCGGGCCGGCAAGCGCCGGAAGCAAGAAATCCCTGGTGCCGCAATGCAATATTGATAGTTAACCAGATTGTGGTTAACTGTCTGTCAGATCGCGCGACGCCCGGTTTCGGAGCGCGCAGTCGTTGCCCTCGGCGGCGCCTTCACGCAATAATATTTCGCGCGATGCGTGCAATTCGCAGCGTCATTACCCCCGTGGTTCCCACAAGCCGGGCTAGACCCAAAACGGCTCGCGACGGCGAAATCGCGCCCAGGAGTGAGCGATTTTGGGCCGTATGCCGGCGCCGCGGGCGGCGGTGAAGCCCAGTACGAGACCCGCCGCGTAACCCGGTTTGCCGCTGAGTTCTCGCGACAACGCGTCGGCCGCGGCGGTGTCGTTGAAGACCCCCAGACATTCCTGCAAATCAGCGAGCCGCCGGATGAAGCGCGATGCCTGCTTTTCCGCGAACATCGGCGCGAAAAACTCGGCGGCGTAACGCAAACGCTTGGCCTTCAACCGCAGGCCATGCAGCTCGGTATTGTCCAGGTCATCCAGCGCCTTGCCGGCGTTGACCAGCTTTTTCCAGCGTGATTGCAGGACCGACGCGGCGAACGCATCCAACGCCGGCGGTTCGATTTCGGACGGGAGCGGTTCCGCCGCCGCCAACCAGGCGAGTTCGAGGCCCAGAAAACGAAATTCCTTGCTGGTGAGGTAAGCGCTCAGGGCCTCGCGTGCCAGCCGTCGCCGTCTTGTCCCGGCGCGTAGCAGAGCGGGCAGGGCGGACTGGTCCGGCAGCACCGTTTCAACCGGCGGCGCGGTTTCGGTCATGAACACATCCCAGTCCCGCGCCGGCCCGAGCATATGACCCAGGTGACGCAATCCCTCCGCCACCGTGGTGCTGTCCGGCGTTCGCGGGAACAGCGAAAATGTCGAACGGGCGCGGCGCACCGCGACCCGGAGCTGATGCACCGGTTCGGGACCCGTGCCGGTATCGGCGGTCAGCGGAGCCAGATGCAAAATGACATCGGTCAGATGGCCGATGATGTGGGCGAACGCCGCGGTGACCGAAAGCCCGTCATGCGGCAATGAAGGCGCGCCATGCCTCCGCGGCTTCGGTTTCGTGCCGTCCGCCAGATCCACGGCCTGCGTTCCCAGGCTGTGTTCCGGAACCGACAACGACAGAACCTCCGCCAGCGATCGCATCAGAGTCCGGACCGCCGTATCGGCTCCTTCCAAAATCAATCGCGCCGCCGGCCGCTCCGCCGCGACCGCCCGCAAGACCCCATCCAGGATCGTCAGGGAGACTGGCATGCCATCGATCGTCAGCGCGAAAACGGTGCGCCTGCCTTCGAACGCCGCAACCGGGGTCATCGCTTCGGGCAAAGCGTGGCTGAACGCGTCAGGCGCGGTGGTTTCCTCGATCAGGCGGTGATCGGTCGCGGGCGGCCATGGATCGGCTGGTGCCGGCATGTGCCGTTCCAGCCGCCAGCTGCCGCGCTGCTCGGCCAGGGCCAGTCCATCGGCCGCCAGCGCCCGGTCGAGTGAGTCGTGCCACACGATCCGCACCGCGTGGCCGCGCGACCGTCCCGTCCGTGCCCGTTTCAGCACGGGCATCCGAGGCAGCCTGGCGGCGTCCGCCGGCGGCAAAAGCAAGGTCAGCTCCATCAGTCAGAATCCGCCGATCCCAGCGTCTTTGGCGTGAGGAACCGCAGCAACCGCGCGCCGCCCGCGTCCAGTCCCGACCACGGTCCGATGATCGAGAACTCGGCCAGCGCCGTGGTGGGAAATCCCTCACGCACGCCGCGCACCAGTTTTTCGGCCGACGCGCGCGCATCGGTCACCGCCATGGCGAGTTCGTGCATCCCGGGATTGTGGCCAATCACCAGCACCGAGCGGACCGTTTCGGCGACGTCCCGCACGATGCCGAACAATCGCTTCGCGCTGGCCAGGTACAGGTCGTCCATCGGCTCGATAAGCGGCGTGTCGTCCCACGGTTCCAGCAAATTCACCGTTTCCATGGTGCGTTTCGCTGACGACACGAGAATAAGATCGGGGGTCAGGCCAAGATCGCGCATCGCCCGCCGCATCGTGACCGCCGCCCGGCGCCCGCGCGCGTTCAGCGAGCGGTCCCGGTCGGGCGTGGCGGCGTCCACCCACGATGATTTCGCGTGCCGCAAGAGCAGAAGCTGGTGCATCGTGGCGGCGATCCTGCCACGCGGTGACGGTTTTGTCTTGGGGACCCCCGAGGATATCCATGTGCGGACCTCGGTCGGGATCGCGGCGGAGAGCGAACTCTTCCGGCTTCCCGCGCCGATGCAAGATTGTCGCGTCGCACGCGGCGACCGGAGAAAACCCATTTCAATTCTGTGTCGGTCTTGCCCCACGCCGGAAAGTCTGTCTCTTTACCGGTCTGGATCACCAACCGCGGGAGGCACCATCATGGCGTCCAAGCAGAAGCCAATCGTTCTCGACCGCCCGCTGCGCGGCCGAATTTACGACAGCATCGCCGAGACCATCGGCAACACGCCGCTGGTGCGCATTCCCAACATCACCGCCGAGGACGGGATCAAGGCCGACATCTGCCTGAAGCTTGAATTCTTCAATCCGATCGCCAGCGTCAAGGATCGTATCGGTGTCAACATGATCCTGGCGGCGGAGGCCGATGGCCGCCTGAAGCCGGGCGGCACGATCATCGAGCCGACCTCGGGCAACACCGGCATCGGCCTCGCCTTCATGGCGGCCTCGCGTGGTTACCGGCTGATCCTGACGATGCCGGACTCGATGTCGATCGAGCGGCGGAAGATGATGGCTTTGCTTGGTGCCGAACTGGTGCTGACGCCGCGCGCCGAAGGGGTGAAGGGCGCGATCGCCAAAGCCAAGGAATTGCAGGAGGCGAACCCCGGCTCCATCATCGCCGGTCAGTTTGAAAATCCGGCCAATCCGGAGATCCATCGCCGCACCACCGCCGAGGAAATCTGGTACGACACGCGCGGTCAGGTGGACGCGATTGTTTCCGGGATCGGAACGGGTGGCACTCTGATGGGTTGCGCCCAGGCGCTGAAGCCGAGACGGCCGGGACTGAAGTTGGTGGCGGTGGAACCGGCGGTGAGCGCGGTGTTGTCGGGTGGCAAACCGGCGCCGCAACCGATCCAGGGCATTGGCGCCGGGTTTATTCCCGATATCGTCGACGTGACAGCGTTCGACGAGATCATCACCGTGGAGAATGAGGAAGCCTTCACCAACGCGCGGCGGCTGGCGAAGACGGAGGGCATTCCGGTCGGCATTTCCTCGGGCGCGGCGCTGGCGGCGACGTTGAAGCTGGCGAAGCGGCCCGAGATGGCGGGCAAGCTGATCGTGACAATCATTCCCTCGTTCGCCGAGCGCTATATCACCACGCTGCTGTTCGAGGGGATCGGGGAGTAGCGGCTGTCGCTTAACCGCCGGACGAGCGTCGCGGGGCAGGCGAGGCGTCGTTCCATTCGGCGTCTGAAGGAACGGGGGCCTCGCTGAACCGGCTTTCGTGCAGGTCATGGAGTGTCCGCGCATCAGTCATGCCCGCAAGCACGGAGTCGATGCCGCAACGTGGGCATAGCGCGGTCAGATCGTCGTCAACCCATTGTTGAATTTCGTCGGCCGCGAAAACCGCCTCGCAATAAAAGCATCCGCATGCGGTTCCTGGAGTGAGGCGGCTCCGGTTGTGCCACGACCCATTCGTGTCCTCGATGTCATTCATGAAGTCCACCATAGTGTCACGATAAGCCCGGTCGTCAAATTCACGACCGCGGCGAGTTGTTCGTCACTGTATATCACAGTTCCCGGCGTTGTGCCGGTTTTCGCCTCCGTGGCCAGAGCGCGATGTAGGGCGCCCTGGGACAGGCCACTCTCGTTCAACCGGCGCCAGGCATGATTGGAAAATGTCGGCACGGGTCCGAACAGGTCGAAGTAAGACCGCATCCCCACTCGTCGCACAGCGGACTGAACGAGTGGTTAACAGCGCCTGGATGCGCTTTGACCTCGTTGCCGCGTGCCTGCATTGTGGGCGCGGTCTGTCGTGACCGTTCAAGGAACCCGCCATGATTCGCCGCCTCTTGTTGGCCGCCGTCCTGCTCGCCGCCATTCCGGCCGCGGGCTGGCCCCAAACCCTGCGGATCGCGTTGCGTGAGGACGCGGATCTGCTCGATCCCACGCTCGCGCGCACCTATGTCGGGCGCATCATCTTCGCCGGCCTGTGCGACAAACTGTTCGATCTCAACGAGAAGCTGGAGATCGTGCCGCAACTCGCCACCGGCTATGAATGGACCGATCCGGTCACGCTGATCATTCATCTCCGATCGGGCGTGACCTTCCACGACGGAGAAATCCTCGACGCCGCCGCCGTGAAGTATACGTTGGAGCGTGATCTGACGCTGCCAGGCAGTTTTCGCCGCGGTGAGATCGCCTCAATCGACCATGTCGAGATCGTCGATCCCGCGACGGTGAAAATCGTGTTGAAAACACCGTCGTCGCCATTGCTGTCGCAACTCACTGACCGCGCCGGAATGATCCTGCCGCCGAAAGCCACCGAGGCCGCCGGCAAGGATTTTTCTCAGGCGCCAGTTTGCTCCGGCCCGTTCCGATTTGTCGAGCGGGTGGCACAGGATCGCGTCGTGCTCGACCGTTTTCCTGGGTACTGGGATGCGAAAAACGTCCATTTCGATCGCGTGATTTATCAACCGATGCCGGATTCTGCTGTGTTGCTGGCCAATTTACGCAGCGGCACGGTCGATCTGGCCGAGCGTGTGCTGCCGACCGATATCGCCCAGGTGAAGGCGGATCCAAAACTCCGTATCGTTACGTCCCCGGCGCTAGGCTATGAGGCGATCACGTTCAATGTCGGCAATGGCGATCGTGCGAATTCGCCGGTTGGCCAGAACAAGCTGTTGCGCCAGGCGTTCGAGGCGGCGATCGACCGGCAGGCTCTTGTCGACGTGGTGTTCAACGGGATGTACACGCCAAACGCGCAGGCCATTTCTCCCGCGTCCCCCTTCCACCTGGAATCAGTCCCGCCTCCTGGGCGTGATCTGGCCAAAGCCAAAGACCTGATCAAACAGTCTGGCGTGCCGACCCCAATCGAGGTGCAAATGAACGTGCCCAACACACCCGATCGCGCGCAGGAAGCCGAGGTGATCCAGTCTATGGTGAAAGAGGCCGGGTTTGACGTGAAACTCAATCTGATCGAGTTCGCCGCGTCATTGCAGGCCGCGACCCGCGGTGAATTCCAGGCCTACCTGATCGGCTGGTCCGGCCGCGCCGATCCCGACGGCAATATGTTTGCCTTTCTGACCACCGGCTCCACGCAGAACGATGGCCACTACAGCAATCCGGCCCTGGACAAAGCTCTGAATGACGCACGGCGGAACGTGGATTTCGCCTATCGCCGCGATCACTATGACACGGCGTTGCAGATCCTCCGCCAGGACATGCCGCTGATTTATTTGTTGTCGCCGGTCAATGTCGTCGGCATGTCCACGAAGCTGACCGGCTTCCGGCCGGTGCCCGACGGCATGATCCGGCTGCAGGGCCTGGCGAAGGTGCAATAGAGTGCTTTCCGACCAGGTTGACAATGACCACCGCATATTCGTCATCCCCGGACGCATGAGGAATGCCGATGACGAGTGAGGAACGGGGATGACGAATGAGGAACGCCGATGACGAATGAGGGACGCCGATGCCATTCGATGCAACTTGATCGGAACTTGCTCTAGATGCGCGGACATCTCGGCAATCGGATCGCGCAGATCATTCCGACGTTGATCCTGGTCAGCATCCTGGTGTTCGGTTTGCAGCAACTGATGCCCGGCGATCCTGCCTTGGTGCTGGCGGGAGAGGAACGTGGCGATCCCCAGGTGCTGGCGCAAATCCGCGCCGAGTTGTGGCTCGACCGTTCGTTGCCGGTGCAATATTTGCACTGGATGGGTAACGTGTTGCGCGGCGATCTGGGGTATTCCTGGCGTATCCGCCAACCGGTGTCAGGCCTGATCGCCACCAAGCTGCCGGTGACCTTGCAGCTTGGCGCGATGGCTTTCGCGTTCGCCGTGGCGATCGGCGTGCCGGCCGGAATCGTCGCGGCGGTGCAACGGAATCGCTTCTGGGATTATCTCGCCAACGCCATCGGCCTCGCCGGATTATCCACGCCGACATTCTGGCTGGGCATCATGCTGATCCTGCTGGTGTCGGTCGATCTCGGCTGGTTGCCGCCCTCCGGTTACGTGCCCCTGACCGAGAACTGGCGGCAATCGCTGGCGACCACGATCATGCCGGCCTTCGTGTTGGGCAACGCCATCGCCGCGATCCTGATGCGCCACACCCGAGCCGCGATGCTGACGGCGCTGGATCAGGATTATGTGCGCACCGCGCGCGCCAAAGGATTGCGCGAGTCCGGAGTCGTGCTGCGCCACGCCTTGCGCAACGCACTCATTCCGGTCGTCACTCTTGGCGCGCTGGAACTGGGCACTCTGCTGTCCGGCGCGGTGCTGACCGAGCAGGTGTTCTCTATCCCCGGCTTCGGCAAAATGATCGTCGACGCGGTGTTCAATCGCGACTATCCGGTCGTGCAAGGCGTCGTGCTGGTGACGGCGTTTCTTTACGTGCTGCTCAATCTGCTGGCGGACATTCTTTACGTGGTGATCAACCCCAGGCTGCGCGGTTCATGACGGAACGATTCTACCGTTTGGCGCCGGTTGGGTTTGGTCTGCTTGCGCTTGTGCTGTGGGAAGGCGTGGTGCGGCTGTTCGATGTGCCAGAGTATTTGGTGCCGGGACCGCTCGCCGTGCTGTCGGCTTTCTTTCAGGACCCACGCGGCTTGCTGCTGTCATTGGCTTCAACGTTGACCGTGACATTCGCCGCACTGGTGGCGTCGGCGGTGGTGGGCGGAGCGATGGCCATCGCGATGTCCGCCAGCCGCCTCGCACAGGCCGCGATCCAGCCCTGGGCGGTCATCATGCAGGTGACGCCGATCGTCGCGATCGCGCCGTTGATCATCGTCTGGGTGGGCGATCCCTTCGCCTCGCTTGTGGTGTGCGCGATGATCGTGGCGTTCTTTCCAGTGTTCGCCAACACCGCGACCGGTCTGGCATCCGCGCCGGCCGAATTGAACGATCTGTTCCGCCTGTATGGTGGCAGCCGCTGGCGGACACTGACCTTGCTGCGATTGCCGGCGGCATTGCCCTATTTCCTGACCGGATTGCGCATTTCCGGTGGCCTGGCATTGGTGGGTGCCGTGGTGGCGGAGTTCGTCGCGGGATCCGGAGGCTTCGCCTCGGGCCTCGCATACCGCATCCTGGAGGCGGGATACCGGCTGGAAATCCCGCGCATGTTCGCTGCACTGGTGTTGCTGTCGCTGGCCGGGATCGCGATCAATACCGGACTCGGAATATTCGGCCGCTTGATCCTGCGGTCGCGAGGCGGCACCTGAACATGCTGCTGATTTTTGGCCTCGGCTACAGCGGGCGCGCGGTGGCGGACGCGGTGCCCGAGTTTTCCGTTGTGGCGACGTCACGATCAGCCGAGGCTCAGAGTGTCGCCCGCCCCGTCACACCGCCCGATCCGACCCCGCTGTCATTGCGAGCAGAGCGAAGCAATCTCCGTCAGGGGGGACAGGGAGATTGCCGCGTCGCTGGCGCTCCTCGCAATGACAGTGGTGCTTGTTCGGCGGTGCTGGTTCCCTTCGATTCCGCCGCACCCGCGATCGCCGTCGCGACTCATATTCTGCTAACCGCGCCACCCGATTCCGATGGAGATCCCGTGTTCAACCGTTACGCCGCCGCGATCGCCGTCGCGCCGGCACTGCGCTGGATTGGCTATCTGTCCAGCACCGTGGTTTACGGCGATCGAGGCGGCGGCTGGGTCGATGAAGACACAACACCCACGCCATCACAGCCGCGCGGGCAACGCCGCCTCGACGCCGAGCTGGCCTGGTCGCGCTTCGCGGATCAATACGCGATCGATATTTTTCGCCTCGCGGGAATCTATGGGCCCGGGCGTTCCGCTTTCGACGATCTCCGCGCCGGCACCGCGCGGCGGATGCGCAAACCTGGCCACCAGTTCGGCCGCATCCACCGCGTCGACATCGGCCGCGCCGTCGCCGCCGCGATGCGACAGCATCGCGCACCGGGACGCCGCGTGCTGAATCTCGCCGACGATGTTCCATCCGAGAGCGCCGCCGTCGTGACGGAAGCGGCTCGTTTGATTGGTGTCCCGCCACCACCCGAAACCGAATTCGCCGACGCTTTCGCCGCCATGAGTCCGATGGCGCGAAGCTTCTGGGCGGAAAACCGCAAGGTCAGCAGCCAGAAAACACAACAGGCTCTGGGCTTACGCTGGCTATACCCCAGTTTCCGCGAAGGCCTCGCCGCCATCTGGCGCGAGGAGAGTGCCGAGCGTCCGCGTTAACACGGCCAGATCGCGCGGCCGCGACAGCCGATGATCGCCGTCCTTGATCAGAATGATTTCGACGTCGGGGGACACCAGCCGTTCGGCGATGCGTAATGCCATCTCCCACGGCACGTCGGGATCGGCCTGGCCATGCAGCAACCGCACCCGGCAGTCGAGCATGATCGGACCATCCAGCAGCAGATGCCTGCGTCCGTCTTCGATCAGCGCGAGCGTGATCGGCGTCGGTTCGCCATACTGACTGGGGATACGCATGACACCGTCCCGCATCATCTGGGCGCGTTCCTCGAACGTCATCGCCTCCCACATCAACTTTTCGGTGAAGTCCGGCGCGGCGGCGACGCCAACGATGGCATCGATCCGCTCGGGCCGCTGCAATGCCGTGAGGAATGCCAGCCAACCGCCCATCGACGATCCCACCAGAACGAGCTTGCCCTGGGTCAACCGGTCGATCACGGTCAGCGCATCCTGGGCCCAGATGCCGATCGTGCCGTCCTCGAACTGACCGCCGCTGGCGCCGTGGCCCGAATAATCAAACCGCAGCATCGCCTGGCCGCGCGCGGCGCAGAACGCGGCCAGCGCGGTGGCTTTGTCGCCCGTCATGTCACTGCGAAACCCAGGCAGGAACACGACGGTTGGGCCGGCGCCGTCCAGCCTGGCCCAGGCGAGTTCGGTGCCGTCGCCTCGGTCGAGGCATCCGGAGGTTTCCATCATCTGTTCCTGACACGGCCGCGTTCCAGGCGGGACGGTTATCACGCCGCGCCGTGCCCGTCGAACGCCTTCCAGGCGACGCCTACGGCTTCAATTCCGCGCCACAGCCCTGGCAAAATTTTGCCGACGCGAAGAAATTTCGAGATACGACGGTTCGGCCACAGGAATCGCAAAATCTGGTCATCCTGATGTTGATGAATATGATCACCGGAATCAGGACAACGAACGGCAATGGAACCGAACCCTGAGTGTACCAGGTGAATCCCAGGAACGATATGCCCACCAGCACGGTGAAGTATGGCCACAGCGTCCGTTTAAGATCGGCATCCCTGTTGCCATAAAAGAAGATCGCACCGCCGATCCCCAGCAATGCCCAGAAAACAAAAAACACCGGGAAAATATCATGCGGGTTCCAAGTATTCATTCCGGGTCCTTCCCTTGATCCACCGCCTCGCGGGTCAGCCCAGGACGTGACGCGGCATCCCGCTCTGTCAAGAGGCCTGAGAAGTTGTCTTGTTATAAAGACCTCGAAAGCCCATGGCCAGAAACCTGACAACCCTCTATTATCGAAACACAATGGACATAAACGACCCGCCGGAACCGGTCCGGCCCGCGGTTGTGCTGCAGGTGTTGCCTTCGCTGGTCACCGGTGGCGTCGAGCGGGGCACGATTGAAATCACTCAGGCCGTAGCCCAGTACAAGGGCACGGCGCTGGTCGCGAGTGCCGGCGGGCCAATGGTTCCCGCCGTTACGCGCGCCGGCGGGAGGCACATCACGCTGCCTCTGCTGGCGAAAGACCCTCTGACCATCTGGCGTAACGCGGCGAAGCTGGAAACGTTGATCCGGGCGGAAGGTGTCTCGCTCGTGCACGCTCGCTCGCGTGCGCCGGCATGGGCCGCGTGGCTGGCCTGTAAACGCACCGGCGCGCATTTCGTAACAACCTACCATGGCGTGTATGGCGAGGACCTGCCGTTCAAACGCCACTACAACGCCGTCATGGCGAAAGGCGAGATCGTCATCGCCGCCAGCCACTACGTCGCGGAATTGATACAGCTTCAGCACAAAGTCCATCCGGCATCGATCCGGGTCATTCCCCGCGGCGTCGATCCGGTGGTGTTCGACCCGGAGGCGATCTCGGCTGACCGGATCGCGCGCATGGCGCAGACGATGCGGGCTCCGGACGGTATGCTGACGGTCGTCATGCCAGGCCGTCTGACCGAGTGGAAGGGACAGTCGGTGCTGCTGCGGGCCATTGCCCTTCTGTCGCGCCAGGACGTGTGCTGCGTGCTGATCGGCTCTGATCAGGGTCGCACCAAGTACACGATGGAACTGGAGAAACTCAGCGAGTCGCTGGGAATCGCCGACCGTGTCCGCATCATTGGCCAGGTCGAGGACATTCCCGCCGCGCTCATGCTGTCCGACGTCGTCGTGCATGCCTCAACCCAGGCGGAGGCGTTCGGCCGCGTGGTGATCGAGGCGCAGGCGATGGGACGGCCGGTGATCGCGTCCAATCTCGGCGGGCCGAGCGAAACCGTCGAGCACGGTGTCACCGGGTGGCTGACCGCTCCGGGCGACGTGGACGCTCTGGTGGCGGCGTTGGAGGAGGCATTATCGACGGACGCCAGAGCGCGCGTGGCGCTTGGTGCCCGCGCGCGTGCCTCGGTGTTGAACGGTTACACGTTGCAGGCGATGCGCGACGCGACGCTGGATGTTTACGAGGCGGTGCTGACCGGCCAGGCCGCCGCCGCGGCGTAACCCCCCTTCCGTCGTCGCCAGTTGCTTGTCTTCTTTCGTCATGGCCGGCGCTCGTCCTTCTTCGTCATGGCCGCCCTTGTGGCGGCCATCCACGACTTTGGCGCCGCCAGTCAAGACGTGGATGGCTGGGCCGAGCCCAGCCATGACGTTGGAAAAGCGCCAGTCGTCAACTCGATATTTAACCGTATAGCCGTGGGGCCTGGCCCGGCCATCTCTCGCGGCACAAGGCGGATCGTCGTGACCAGATCGCCCCGCCGCGGCATCAGATTGGCCTGCCCGGCATGAAAAACTTGCCCCGGGCCGCCCCCGATGCCATGTCCCACGCCGCCACACTTTCGTGGCAACCCTAAGGAGAGGACCACCATGCCCGCCATCACCCTGCCCGACGGTTCCGTGCGCCAGTTCGACGCGCCGGTGACGGGCACGACGGTGGCCGAGGCGATCGGTCCCGGTCTCGCCCGTGCCGCCGTGGCGATGAAGCTGGACGGCAAGACCGTCGATCTGTCGACCGTGATCGGTCGCGACGCGCGGGTGGTTTTCATCACCCGCCGCGATGATGACTCGCTGGAGTTGATTCGGCACGACGCCGCCCATGTGCTGGCCGAGGCGGTGCAGGAGTTGTTTCCCGGCACTCAGGTGACGATCGGACCCGCGATCGAGAACGGATTCTATTACGACTTCGCGCGCAACGATCCGTTCACCCCGGAGGACTTCCCGGCGATCGAGGCGAAGATGAAGGAAATCGTCGCGCGCGGCTCGCCCTTCGTGCGCCGGGTCATGGACCGTGAGGAGGCGATCCGCTTTTTCTCGGACAAGGGGGAAAAATACAAAGCCCAGTTGATCCAGGATCTGCCGGCGACGGAGGAGATCTCGCTGTATAGCCAGGGCGATTGGGTCGATTTGTGCCGCGGTCCGCACATGCGCTCGACCGCCGACGTCGGCACGGCGTTCAAACTGATGAAGGTCGCCGGCGCGTATTGGCGCGGCGATCATCGCAACGCCATGCTCAGCCGGATTTATGGCACGGCGTGGCGCGACCAGAAGGAACTCGATGCGCATCTGCATCAGTTGGAGGAAGCGGAACGCCGCGACCATCGCCGCATCGGCAAGGACATGGGGTTGTTCCACCTCCAGGACGAAGCCGTCGGCGCGGTGTTCTGGCATCCGAAAGGCTGGAAGTTGTACCGGAGGACAGAGGATTATCTGCGCCGCCGGCTCGACGCCAATGGTTATCAGGAAGTCCGCACGCCGCAACTGCTGGACCGCTCCTTGTGGGAAAAATCCGGCCACTGGGAAAACTTCCGCCAGCACATGTTCATCGCCGAGGTCGAGGATGAGGACCGGGTTCTGGCGGTGAAACCGATGAACTGTCCCTGCCACATCCTGATTTTCCGCCAGGGACTTCGCTCGTATCGCGAATTGCCGTTGCGGATGGCGGAGTTCGGCGCATGCCATCGTTATGAGCCGTCGGGCGCGATGCATGGGATCATGCGAGTGCGCGCGTTCACCCAGGACGATGCGCACATCTTCTGCACGGAAGCACAGATCGCGTCGGAGACCGTGCGGTTCGTGGAACTGCTGAACACGGTGTATCGCGACTTCGGCTACGACTCGGTCCGCGTCAAACTGGCCGATCGTCCGGAGCAGCGCGCCGGCTCGGACGAAGTCTGGGATCACGCTGAGGCCGCGTTGAAGGAGGCGTGCGCGACCGCCGGCGTCGAATACACGCTCAATCCGGGGGAGGGCGCCTTCTACGGCCCGAAACTGGAATTCGTGTTGCGCGACGCGATCGGCCGCGACTGGCAGTGTGGCACGTTGCAGGTCGACCTCGTGTTACCGGGCCGGCTCGGCGCCGAATATGTCGGTGAGGACGGCGCGCGGCATGTCCCGGTCATGTTGCATCGCGCCATCTTCGGGTCGTTCGAACGCTTCCTCGGCATTCTGATCGAGCAATACGCCGGCCGGTTCCCGCTCTGGCTGGCACCGGTGCAGGTGGTGGTGGCGACGATCGTCTCCGACGCCGACGAGTATGCGCGCGACGTGGTGGCGGCGTTCACGAAGGCCGGCCTGACGGTGGAGGCCGATCTGTCGAACCAGAAGATCAACGCCAAGGTGCGCGATCACAGCCTCGCGCACGTGCCCGTCCTGGCGGTCGTTGGCCGCAAGGAAGCTGAAACCGGCACGGTCGCGCTTCGCCGCCTCGGCTCTCCCGCGCAGGAAGTGGTGCCTCTGGCGGTCGCGGTGGAGCGTCTGGCGCGAGAGGCGACGCCGCCCGATCTGCGGGTTTCTGGCGGCGAAGCGATGATTGCTTGAATTTTCGCTGATTTAGGGCAAGATGATATTCGTTCCGGGACCTTCCCCTCGGGGAGGCCCCGGAACACGCTTTCGCAACCATGACAGGAGCTACCCATAGCCAGAGGACCAATGCAGGCGCCGCCGACTCGCGACGGGCCAAGAGTGAACGAAGAGATCCGCGTGCCTCAGGTGCGCCTGATCGATCAGGATGGTGAAATGATGGGCGTCATGGGCGCCCGGGACGCGATGCTCCGGGCTTTTGCCGTGGGGCTGGATCTGGTGGAAATCAGTCCGAACGCCGATCCGCCGGTCTGCAAAATCCTCGATTATGGCAAGTTCAAATACGAACAGCAAAAGAAGCGGAACGAGGCCAAGAAGAAGCAAAAAGTCATCGAGATCAAGGAAATCAAGGTCCGTCCGAATATCGATGAGAACGACTATCAGGTGAAAATGCGCGCCATGAAGTCGTTCATCGAAGAAGGCGACAAGGTGAAGGTCACCTTGCGTTTCCGCGGCCGCGAAATGGCGCACCAGGACATTGGCGTTCGCGTGCTGGAACGGATCCGGTCCGAGATGGACCCGACCACGAAGGTCGAACAAATGCCAAGGCTGGAAAACCGCCAGATGGTGATGGTGCTGTCGCCGAGGTAACGCCGGCGGCGTACCACGTCGATGCCAGGCCAAACGGAACCCCTCGCGCCTGCCGAATCTGTCGTGCTGTCCTGGAGCGGTGGCAAAGACAGTTGCCTCGCGCTGCGGGAACTTCAGCGGACACCCGGCATTCGCGTGGATTCTCTGGTCACCACGGTAACGCGCGATTTCGATCGGATCAGCATGCATGGCGTCAGGCGCGTCCTGCTCGAGCGGCAGGCCGCGAGTCTGGGCTTGCCGCTGCATCAGGTGGAAATTTCGAAAAGCGCGACCAACCAGGAATACGAAACGGCGATGGGCAACGCCTTTGACGTTTTTCACGACCGAGGCATCAGGTCTGTCGCGTTTGGCGATCTGTTCCTTGAAGATGTCAGGGCGTATCGGGAAAGGCTTCTCGCGACGCATGACATGGTTGGCCGGTATCCGATCTGGGGCCGGGACACGGCGGCTTTGATCAGGGCGTTCATCGCCGACGGGTTCAGAACAGCCGTGGTCTGCGTGGATCCGGCACAACTTGACCCATCGTTCGCAGGCCGCGTGATCGATGACCGGTTTCTCGCGGACCTGCCTTCGAATGTCGATCCCTGCGGCGAGAATGGCGAGTTTCATACCTTTGTCTTTGATGGACCGATGTTCGGGCATGCGGTAAAGTTCTCGTTCGGCGAAATCGTGTGCCGCGATTCCTTTTGGTTCTGTGATCTGGTGCCGGTGGAGTGAATGGAGGCGGACATGCTGAAACCGCGGTGGACGGTGTTGGTCGCGATGATCCTGGCGGCGGCGTTATCCCGTCTGATCCCGCATCCTCCGAACATGGCATCCGTGTCGGCGGTGGCGTTGTTCGGCGGAGCGTACCTGTCCGACCGGCGGATGGCGTTTCTGGTTCCTCTGGCGGCACTGTTTCTCAGCGATCTGGTGCTGGGATTTTACCACGGCATGGCGGTGACCTACGCCAGCTTCGCGCTGATCGTTTGTATCGGGCTTTGGCTGCAAAACAATCGCTCGGCAACCAGGATCGCCGGCGCGGCGGTGGCGAGTTCGGTGCTGTTTTTTGTGACGTCGAATTTTGGGGTTTGGGCGTTGGGATCACTTTACCCGAAGACCGTTGAAGGTCTTTTCGCGTGCTACGTCGCCGCGATTCCGTTCTTCTGGAACACGATGCTCGGCGATCTGCTCTACGCCGCGTTGCTGTTCGGAGGCTTCAGTTTGCTTGAACGGCGTTTTTCCGGGTTGCGGGAAAGCCCGATGCCGCCGAGCATGAAGTTCGCCTGATCGCGATGGCCTCGGGCCAGCGAATTGTATCCTTTCTGCCGTCGGCTACCGAGATGGCTTGCGCTCTCGGTCTGGGTGACAGACTTTTCGGCATCACGCACGAGTGCGATTACCCGTCCGAAGTCGATGGCAAACCGATCGTGGTTCGCGGCGTTCTGGCGATAGAAAGCATGAGCGAACAGGAGATCGACGCGGCCGTTTCGGAACGGTTGCGTGATGGTCTCAGTCTGTACCAGGTCGATGAGGCACTGATACGCGACATCGCCCCTGATCTGATCCTGACGCAGGATCTCTGTCAGGTCTGCGCGCCGTCGGGATCCGAGGTTTCCGCGCTGTTTGACGCGCTTCCCAGCAAACCTGACATTCTTTGGCTGACGCCAAAATCGCTTGACGAGATCTTCGACAATTTGCGCGAACTCGGCCTGGCGACCGGCCGAACCCGACGGGCCGAGGCATTGATCGCGGCTGGCCGGGCGAGGCTGGATAAGATCGCGGCGGCGACGCGTTCGATATCCAACCGTCCTCGCGTATTCTGCATGGAGTGGACCGACCCGGTTTATTGCAGCGGCCACTGGGTGCCCGAGATGGTGAGGATCGCGGGCGGTGTGGATGAACTCGCGCGTGAAGGCGCTTATTCCGTTCGCGTCGCCTGGGACGACGTGCTGGCATGGGCGCCAGAAATTCTGATTATGATGCCGTGTGGATTCGATTTGCCAACGACTGTCGTGCGAGCGCGGCACGCCTTCACCAGGCCGGGATGGCCCGATATTCCCGCCGTGCGAGCCGGCCGTGTTTTCGCGGTCGACGCGAACGCGTATTTCGCCAGGCCCGGCCCTCGCGTGATCGACGGCACCGAACTCCTTGCGCATCTCATTCATCCGGATCGTTTTGATTGGAATGGTCCACCCGGTGCGTTTCAGAATCTCGCCCTGAAAGTCCCGTCAGATCCTCCGCGATGAGCGTTCCGGGTTCGCCTGATCCAGCCACGCGCGTGATCTGTTGGCGATGCGGCACGGAATTCGGCTGCGGCTCGCGAAGCCGTGCGACCAAATGTTGGTGTGACGACGTGCCGCCGATTCATCCGAGCGCCGACGGAGCGGGCTGCCTTTGCCCAAGTTGCCTCGCCCACCAAGTTTCGGAGCAACGAAGTAAGCAAACTGTTCCGATGGAGTCTGGCTTTTCGGCGGCGAACGTCTCGCCCGTGGAGGGCATCGACTACTATGTCGAAGGATCGGCCGTCGTCTTCACCGCTCACTATCACCTGCGTCGAGGCACATGCTGTGGCAATGGTTGCCGCCATTGTCCGTACAGTGGGTGAACCAGGGGCGTTGAAGCGGGTTCCGATCAGGTTGCATCGCCATCATCCCCGGGCCAGACCCCATACGCGCTAACATTGCATATGATCCGCCATTGTTGAGGTCTGTTGTCCCATTTCGCAATCATTCAGGGCGATGGCCGCGTGGCAGCGCCGTCGTCGTGGCGGCTCGCTCAGCCGGCGCGACAATTTGTCTGACAGTGTGCCCCATAACTGATCCGCCACCAGAACAATGGCCATCAGGCCAA
>Ga0182018_10000062_pt1 | contig 126152 bp, 112 predicted proteins | sample 812P2MmetaG_FD_120490 | JGI IMG/M metagenome (GOLD analysis project Ga0182018, IMG submission 120490) | Permafrost microbial communities from Stordalen Mire, Sweden - 812P2M metaG | ecosystem: Environmental > Terrestrial > Soil > Wetlands > Permafrost | place: Sweden: Stordalen | collected...
GATCTTCCGCTTCTTGCCGTTGATCACTGCGTCAAACAGAATCGGTGGCTCGGCTGCGTCCCAGTCATGCGTCTCGTGCGGCGTGAATTGAAAATACCATTTCATCTTGCCGGTATCGGCGTCGATCGCGAGCAGCGAGCAGGAGTAAAGATTGTCTCCCTTTCTCGCGTCTCCGTTCCAATCCGGCGCGGGGTTGCCGGTGCCCCAGTAGAGCGTATTCAACTCAGGATCGTAGGCGCCGGTATTCCACGTGGTTGCGCCGCCGTATTTGTAGGTGTCGCCTTCCCACGTCTCCACGCCGGGCTCGCCCGTCGTAGGAATCGTGTAAAGGCGCCAGAGACGCTTGCCGTCCTTGGCATCGTAGGCATCAATGTAGCCGCGGAGCCCGCCTTCTCCTCCGCCCATGCCCACAATAATCTTTCCGTTGATTGCGAGCGGTGCCTGCGTGATCGCCACCGCTTCCTTGTTGCTTCCGATCTCCACGCTCCAGCGCACCGTTCCCGTCTTCGCGTCCAGCGCCACCAGGTGCGCGTCAATCGTCGCGACGTACACCGTGTCGCCGAGGATGGCGACTCCGCGATTGGTTGGAAACAGCCCGATGGTCAGCAGGTTTTTCGGCAGGTCCGCGCTCCATCGCCAGACGGGGCGTCCCGTGCGAACGTCCAGCGCCGTGACGGTGGTCGGCGGCTCGGTCACGTACATCATTCCGTCCACAACAATCGGAGAAGACTCGAAGATGCCCTGCCGCCGCAGCTGATAGACCCACCGCAGCTTCAAGGAATCCACATTCGTCTTGTTGATCTGCTTGAGTTCCGAAAATCGCTGCGAGGCGTAATTCCCGCCATACGTCAACCAGTCTTCCGGGTGGCTCGCGGAGTGCAGAATCTCGTCATAGGTCACGTTCTGCGCCAACGATTGCAGCCGGCTCCCCAACACGAGAGCGAGCAGGGCAACGCCGCAAAAAATGTATTTCGCCGCCTTCATTGTGCGCCTCCGAGGCTCGAAAGGTATGCGACCAGATCGTTGATCTGCGTCGCGGAGAGCTTGTCCTTATAGCTCGGCATGAAGCTCTTGCCCGGTTCGGGCTCGATTTTTTGCACTTCGAATTTTTGGATCGACTGGATGTGTCCGCTCGAATCCCGCAGCTGCATGGTGAATGAGTCTTCATCCACGCGCATGCCTTCGACCGCCTTGCCGTCCTTCTTGACCGCGCGGTACATCATGTAGGCGGGATACGCCGAGCGTTCCTGCAGCGATGTATCCAGCGGTAGATTGCCGCCGGGATCGGTGAGAGTCTTTTCGAGCGAGACGATTGATCTCTGCGCGCCGACGTGGCTCAGATCAGGCCCAAGGTCGCCTCCCTCGGCGTCGATCGTGTGGCAGCTCGCGCATCCGTTCGATTCGTAAATCGCTTTGCCCTTTTTCGGATCGCCAGTCGCGACTCCGGCGTTTTCATGCCCGAGCGAACTCACGTAGTCCACGATCTTCCAAATAGTCGCATCGTCCAGTGTCGCGAAGGGCGGCATACCCGTGCCCGGAACTCCGCCGCGGATGGTCGCGTAAAGTCCCTCGGGACCAAGCGTTCCTCCCACTCCTTGAATATTGGGACCGTTGGCGCCGCTGCCATCAATGCCGTGGCAGTTCGCGCATGTTCCTGCAAACAGATCTTTGCCCTGCGAGACGCTCTCCGGCGTTGCCTTCGGGTGCGCGGAGTGCGGCGGGATTGGCGGCGGCGCGAACTGGGCGGCGGCAGGCGATGCCAGGCAGATTGGTCCCAGCCCGAAAATCAGCGCAATCATACGCAATGAGCGAATTGCGGTCATCTGAAGCCCCCCACTATCTTTGATCCGTGCAGAATACTACCACTGCGCGAAAAAAACCCCATGGCGGGAGTGAATCCCGCTCACGGCAGGCTGAAGACAAAGAGCGTATTTCCGGCCGAGTCCACGACGTACTGCTTTCCGTCAACAGCGTACGAGACGGGATTGGATCGCACCGACGATCCCAGCAGCAGATGCCATAGCGGCTCGCCCGTGTCCGCATTCAGCGCGAAGAAATTACCGGCAGCATCCGCGGAGAACACCAGGCCGCCGGCGGTGACTAGCGTCCCTGTCCAGGAGTCGCCCACCATTTTGTATTCCCACTTCTTGACGCCCGTTACTCCGTCGAGCGCGCGAATCGAAGTGGTCGTCTCATCCGCCGGACCGGGGCGCATTCCGCCTCCCCCTCCGCCCACGACTCCGTTCGAATTGTTCTTCTCGAATTTCCGTTCGCCCTTGACGTAATACGCGCCCCCGTCGCGGGCGTTCACGTAGAAAAGTCCGGTGATCGGGCTATAGCACGGGCTCGTCCAGTTGATCGCGCCCGTCAGCGTTGGATAGACCAGCGTTCCTTCGGCGCTCGGCTCGATCAGTTCGGCCGCCATCTTGATCGGCCGACCCTTCGCATCAAGCCCCTTCGCCCAGGTCTGCTTCGCAAACGGCACGCCGGTGATAAATTCGCCGGTCTCGCGATCGAGAACGTAGTAAAACGCGTTGCGATTCGCGAGCGCCACCAGCTTCCGCGCTTTGCCGTTCACCGTCGCGTCAAAAAGAATCGGGGGCTCGGAAGAATCCCAGTCGTGCGTCTCGTGCGGCGAAAATTGGAAATACCATTTCATTTTTCCCGTATCCGCATCGAGCGCGATCAGAGCGCACGTGAACAGGTTATCGCCCATGCGACCTTCGCCGTTCCAGTCCGGCACCGGATTTCCAGTGCCCCAGTAGATAACGTTCAGCACCGGATCGTACGAGCCCGTGTTCCAGGTCGTTCCGCCGCCGTTCGACCAGCTTCCGTCCGCCCACGTATCCGCTCCCGGATCGCTCGCGCTGCGCGGCACGGTGTAGAAGCGCCACAGCAGTTTTCCGTCGTTCGCGTCGTAGCAGCTCAAAAATCCGTGCGCGCCCGCTTCGCCTCCGCCGACTCCCACCACGATCTTCCCGTTGATCGCCAGCGGTGCTTGTGTGATCGCGTACCCGTCCGCCTTGTCGGCAATCAGCGAGTTCCACCGCACCAGTCCGCTTTTCGCGTCCAGCGCGATCAAATGATCGTCAATCGTCGCCAGATATAGCTTGTCGCCCAGAATCGCCACGCCGCGATTCGTCGGAAACAATCCCACCGGCACGAAATCCCTGGGCACCACGGGCACGTAGTGCCAAAGCGGCTTTCCCGTCCGCGCGTCCAGGGCGGTCACGTTGCTCGGCGGCTCCGTCACGTACATGATCCCGTCCACGATCAGCGGCGACGACTCCATAATGCCACCGCCGCGCATCTGGTAAGCCCACGCCACGCGCAGGTCCTTCGCATTCTGCGGCGTCATCTCTTTCAGCCCCGAAAACCGCTGCGAGCCGTAGTTGCCGCCGTACATCATCCAGTTCTGCGGCTCCGCGTCGGACTTCATCAGCCGCTCGTATGGAACTTGCGCGAAGCTCGGCAGCGCCCCGCTCAGCGCCAGCACTATCACAAAATATTTCGCGGCTCTCATTGGGCCCCCTTCAAGCTCGAAAGATATGCCACCAGATTGTCCATGTCGGTCGCCGACAGATTGCCGTAGCTCGGCATCACCGTTTTTCCCGGCTGCGGCTCGATCGTTTTCAGATTCGTTTTATCGAAAGAATGAAAGTGCTCGCCCACGTCTCGCAGCACGATCGTGTACGTATCTTCAGCCACGCGAATACCCGTCACCTCGTGTCCGTCTTTCGTGACCACGCGGACGAGCTCGTAACCCGGCGGCGGATTCTTCCCGGGATCGCGCAAAAAATCGTAAAAATATTTCGGCGGCCGCGCTCTTCCGACCGTCGTCAGTTGCGGGCCCACTCCGCCGCCGCTCATTCCGATCGCGTGGCACACCGCACAGCCATTCGCGTCGTACACCGCTTCGCCCTTAACCGGATCGCCCTTCGCTGCCTCCATCGGCCCGGCGTCTCCCAACGTGCGCACGAATCCCACCACCTGCCACACGCGCTGATCGTTCAGCGACATCACCGGCGGCATCGCACCTGTTCCGTTTCGCACCACGGAAAAAATTCCTGCGTCGCCCCGCCGCGCCCCAACTCCATGCAGGTTCGGCCCCAGCTGCCCGCTGCCGTCGAATCCGTGGCACCCGGCGCACTGTGCCGCGAATATCTGCTTCCCCGTGGCGATGTCGTCCGGCGTAAGCTTCGCGACGGGCGACTCCTGCGGCGCGCCCGCCGCCGGAGCGGGAGGCGGAGGGCCCTGCGGTGACGCATGCGATCCACTCAGCGCGGCTCCCGAGAAAATCAATAGCGAGCCTGCGAGACACAGCGATCGAAATCCGATCATGTAGTATCCCCGTTTAAATTTGGACGTTTGCTAGTCAATACGACAGCGCAAGTTCTGTCAAGACCTGTTCATGAGCACTGATGAGTACGAACGCAATGAGGCGGCGGTTCGAACTGCGGTTTCGAACGAGGGGGGTTGCGGGGATGCGCGAAAGTTATCGTGAGGGCCGGCTCGGTCGCGCATGCCTCTGAGCCGGCCCCCGCGAAAACGCTATGCCGCTAGAACGAAAACTTCGCAGCCAACTGGAATTGCCGCGGATTAAGCATCGTCCTCGGCAGGCCGAACGTGGGAGACGGAGTCGCAGGGATGAACAGGCACGTCGCCGATATATTCGCCAGCGGGTTCAGACTCATCCCCGCCCCCGAGCACGACCCACCTGCGAGAGTCGACGTAGTTATCGGCGTGGAAGCAAAACTCCCAACACCGGGAATCGCGAAACCGTCGCCCACAGGGCAGGCCGTAGAGCCAGATCCTGCCTGGATGGCGCGGCTCGTGGCGTCTCTATAGTGATGTGGAATCACCGCCGGTGAGCCGCAGAAGACGGGCGAGCCGTAGACCGAGGTCACCTCGTCCACGTTCGACCGGTTGAGGAAGTTAAATGCATCCACGCTGACGTCAAGCTTCACGTGTTCCGTGAGCTGGAAGTATCGCGCAAGATGGAAGTCCCACGAATACAAGGGATCGCCGACGTACGTATTTCTTCCGATCATGGTTGCGCAAGTGCTCGTGGAAGCGCACGAGCCGTCCACAGGCGCGCCGCCCACGCGATCCGTTGCGCCGCCGGCTACGTCGTTCAAAGTGTTGCTCCCGTAGTAGATCGTGAAGGGGCGGCCGGACTGCAACGTGATGATGCTGCTGAGCGTGAAGTGCCGGAGAAAAGTGTCCTCGGGTCCCAACGCGGTAAAGTTCGTGACCAAGTGGTGGCGGGCGTCCTGGTTCGAGTTGCCACGCTCCGACTTGTAATCGAACTGGTTTGGCGGAAGGTTGATGAACGTGGTGAAGTTGCCGTTATCAATCGTGTGCGAGTACGTGTAGTTGGCGGTCAGGTTGAAGTTCTTGATTCTCTCGATCGCCGTGAGCGTACCGCCATGGTACGCGGCCTTCGCGACGCCATTGTTGTAGTCAAGAAGTCCGTAGCTCATGCTCTGCAAACCGGCGTCGGGGCCGGCGCCGGCGAACCAGGGACCCAATCCTGCGAGCGCGCCGGTTCCGAGTATCGGAGTGCCAGAAGCGCACTTCGAAAACGAACCGTTCGGATTCACCAGCCCTGGAACCGCATCCGGAAAGAATGGCACTGGTGCGAGGGGCCACGTACCGGGGTCCACGTTCGCGAAGTCTGGCCCATTGACGCTTGCTACTCCTGAGTCCTGCGAAGGATCCGTAGTACCCAACGGGCAAGGCACGTTGATGTTGTTTCCGCGAACCAATCTGTGTGCTCCGACGAACAAGTAGGCAGCGTTCACTGCGAAGCCGCCGCCGAATTGGTGGTCAACTTCCGCGCTGGCTTGTTCGGCATAGGGAGTCTTGCTGACGTTGTGATCCATTCCGCCGGCGCCAACGCCGCACGCGAAAGTCGTATCGCATGTGCCAACCAGCGAAATAATATCCGTCTGGTGTTCCGGCCCAGCGGTGTACCCGCCAGTGCTGATAACGCTCGCCGCATACCCAGCTGCACCAGCCCCGGCCGGGAAACCAAAAATTTGGTATCCCTGATTGGCCTGCAGGCCGTTGGTCATAGGCAGCATTTGCGGCGACACGGTAATGTCCTCCCCGGTGATGGCCCCGCCTGCCAAACACGGAGGTATTTGCGGATTGCACCCAAGGCCCGGAACCACCTTCTGCGTGTTGGGCACAAAGAAGAACGTCAGGTTGTAGCGGTCATCAAACATTCCGAAGCCGGCTCGAAACACGGTCTTGCTGTCGGGCGACCAGGCGAGGCCAATGCGAGGCTGCCAATTGCCGTAGTCCGGCTTCACATACTCGGACAGGCCCGACTCATAGTCCCAGCGCAGGCCGAAGTTCATCGTGAGCTTGGGCGTGAGCCGCCACTGATCCTGGGCAAAGAAGCCCCAATAGCCGTGGTTAATCTCCTTGGAGAAAGTGTTGAACAGACTCGGTGGAAACGCGTTCGCCCAAGTTGATGTATTCAGCGAACTGCCACTGGAGCTGGTAACCAGCGGGGGACCCGCAGTGAAGCTGGGACTCGCGGGGACCTGAACACCCGCATATGTGAAGACAACGCCATCGTCGCCGGGGACCGGGCACGCCGCGGACGATGCGTCGAGACCGGGTGTGGTCGGGTCGCCCGCGCCGAAGCTTGTGTTGTAAAACTCCGCGAAATTTGAGAGGCAGGAAACTCCGGGTACCAGCATGCGGACGGGCATGAAGCCGGGGAAATTGATCAAACTCCAGACGTAATTTCCGTCAAATCCGAACTTCGCTACGTGATTGCCCTTGACCCACGATACAGAGTCGGCACCCTGCACGCGGCTCTCGTAAAGCCTGTCGTTGGTTCCGAAATTGTGGCCAAGCTCGAGGTCATTGAGAATGCTGAAGTCCGGCTGACCGGTCATGCCGGGGAAGTTGTAGTGACGCCGGGCGTATTGAAAGAGGGCGCTGTTTACCAGGCTGGGTGTCAGGGACGAATCGAGAGTGGCAAACAAGGATTGATCGCGGATGAAAAGATCTCGTCCGCCGCTGGGAACCCCAATGCCGCCGCCATCGAGCGTCTGGCCAACAAGTTCGCCCGAGTCGCGCGCGTCCTCTACGTTATAGCGGATTGCCAGGCGATTGTTGGCGTTAATTTGGTCATCAATTCTGGCAAAGCCGTAGTCATTGTTCGCGGTCTTCAGGAAAGGATTGAGGAATCCGAGCGCCTGCGCTTGCGTGATGTTGGCGGGGTTACCCGCGAAATTGGGAAGGCAGGTAGCGAGGCCGGCGCTGCAGCCTTCGGGGGCAAGTCCCATTAGCGCTTTCGCCTGGTCTATCACCAATATGTTATTCACCAGATCCGGAGGGTAGAGGGGAGACTCTCCGCGCCGTTTGCCTTCGTAGTTTGCGAAGAAAAACAACTTGTCCTTCTTGATCGGGCCGCCGATCGTTCCGCCATACTGATTCTGCCGCAGGGCGTCCGGCAATAACTGCGACTGTAGCCCTGGCTCCGGCTTCTGCAGTAGATTTCGCGAATCCAGTGCGTTGTTCTGGAAGTATTCGTAAAGGGAACCGTGGAGGTCATTCGTGCCGCCCTTGGTCACGATATTGACGATTCCTCCAAGCGCCCGGCCGGATTCCGCGCCGAAGCTGTTGTTGACCACGCGGAATTCCTGAACGGATTCCTGAGGGGGCGTCGCGCGCTGCACGCCGCTGGCCGTGTTCACGAAATCCGCTCCGTCCACCGTAATTTCATTGCTGAAAGCGCGCATGCCGCCGAACGAAATCTGAGTGGCCTCGTACTCCGTAAAAGTGGTTCCCAGGCTGGTGCGGCTCGTGGTGACGCCGGGCGTCAGGAGGGCAAAGTCAGTGAACAAGCGGCCGCTGATCGGCAAAGATTGAATCTGCTGTGTCTCGACGACCTGGCTGATTTCCGTCTTCGTGGTTTCAATCATGGGCGCTTCGGTCGTCACAACGACTCGCGCGCCTTGCGCTTCGACTTGCAGGCCGACATTGATCGTCGCAGCTTGGCCGACGGTCAGCACGATCCCCGTCTGCGTATAGCCCGCGAATCCGGTGAACGACACTTTGAGCTCGTAGTTACCGGGGACTAGATTAGCGACTGTGTAAACACCTCTATCACTGGAGGTCGCTGTGTACGTGGTGTTCGTGTCCGTGTTGCGCAAGGTGATCGAGGCGCCGGCGACGGAAGAACCGCTCGGATCCGTCACGGTACCGGTCAGCAGCGCGGCGGAAGCCCCGCCCTGCGCCAACGCCAAATTCGCGCATCCGGCAAAAAACAGAATTCCAAGGACCAACGACAGACCCAAACGTACTTTCATTTAGGACCCCCCTTGAAGTAAGACTTGCCCAATGCAGCTTCGCAGGTGTGTTCGGTCGTCACGTGCGCAGCTTAGGATTGGTGCATGTGTAACGCCAGCGAAACTGGTTGTCAAGCTCTTATGCGGCTCGCTGTGCGAGTGTTTGCCCAATTCACCGGAGTAAGTAGCTTGGACACATCTCGGCTCATTCAGCTTTGCGAACGCTACAAAACTGGCCTCGACTGATCTCTCCTGAGGGGGAAGAAAAACCTATCTCAGAGCGAAGTGGCCTTGGTGGGGAATCCAACGTGAAACGCTTAGCGAAGTCTTAGATGGCTTACTGGCCCATGTGCGAGCCAAGGAGCGAATTCGCTTCGCGAAACTCGGGGCGATAAACCAAACGCTTGCTTGAAGCATCGGCTGAAGTGGTTCGAATTGTTGAAGCCCCACGAATATGCAATTTCGGTGATGGACCTGTGGGCGAAATCCGGGTTGAGGAGGTCGTCGCGGCAACGCTCCACCCGCTGCTTCAAAATGTAATCCGAGATGGAGATTTTTTCCGGCTGGAAAGCCATGTGCAGGTATCGCTTCGTGCATCCCGTCGAGCTGGCGAGCTTTGCAAGCGAAAGTTCAGGATCACCCAAGTGACTCGCGATATAGAGCTTCAGTCGATCTCGGAGCGCCGCCTTTGAGTCCAGGGAACCGCGTTCGTGACAAAGGTCACTCAGAGCGAGGCGAGTCATTTGGATAATGATATCCGCGACGTCGTGGCTGGTGGCATTGAGAATCTGCGGGCTCTGATCGAACGTGTCCGAGATCAAGTTCCAGATCAATTTGCCTAATCCGCGGCGTGCTGGGAAACGGCGCACGACCAGATTTTGCAGATCGAAGTTTCGAGCCACAAATTTGTCGCGCGGTATCAGCAGCAGAGACATGTCGGCTCCGCCGAGAATCGTCATCCGATAGGGCCGAGCATTGTCGTAGATGCTCCACTCCCCGGCTCGCAGACACGTTGTGCGGCCGTTCTGTTCGAGTACGCAACTCCCTGCCGTCAGCAGGACGGCTTTCACGAAATACCGATGATCTCGCCGGGCCAGAAAGTTCGTTCTTAGAACGCGATGAGGGGTGCTGTGGCTAATCCGGGATAAGACCAGGTTGGAAACCTCGGCATGCTCAAAGCCCGCGCTGAAAGGTTGGTTCCCCAGCGTTTCGACTTCGTGTTTACCGCAAATGGAGGCCGTGTGCGCTTGCCAGAATTCGCGCCGCTCCGAAACCTTGATTCCCTCGGTGGAGACGCGCTTGAACGGGGAAGTGGCCGCGTTCGCGACAGCAATGGCGCTGGCTGGCATCCGAACCCCCGCCGCATACTATCCAATAACAACTTAGGGCTGTCCAGTTGTTTGATCGGAACGTCTTGGCGTTATGCGTGGTGAGGCAGTCGGCCTGCGCGAGCGGTGTGATTTTCACGTTTCAATTCCTTGCGAACGATCCGAGGAGAAATCCAGAGTGAACGGGGAAGTGGTGCCGGCGGGGGGAATCGAACCCACGGCCTAGGGATTATGAGACCCTCGCTCTCCCACTGAGCTACGCCGGCACGTAAACAATCATTGATGCTAAGGGTTCGCTCGCCGGAGTGTCAAGGTGCCGATCCGATAAGGATTGGCATCCTGGGTGAACGAAGTGAGCGAAGGGCCTCTCTTCGCCTTGCTAATCATTGCGTTGCAGCTGTTTTGCCCTCGGCCATAATCTTTTCAATTTCGTCGGCCGTGCGCGGCAGCCGCGCGGTCAGCAGCCGGTAGCCATCTTTGGTGACGAGCACGTCGTCCTCGATCCGCACGCCGAGATTCTCCTCCGGAATGTAGATACCCGGCTCTACTGTGACAACCATTCCTGCCTCCAGCGGCCGGTTGCGGTCGCCGGGATCGTGCACGTCGAGTCCGAGATGATGGCTAACGCCGTGCGGATAATATCGGCCGAGCGTATGGCCCTCTTTGTCGTGGCCGTGCGTATTGATGTAGTCGGTGACGATCGCCTGCAGGCTGCCCTTGGCGCCGTAAAGCACGGCTCCGGGCTTCACCGCCGCCATCGCTGCGTTCTGCGCGCCGAGGACGATGTCGTAAATCTCGCGCTGCCGCGCCGTGAATTTGCCGTTCGCGGGCACCGTGCGCGTGATGTCCGCCGCGTAGCCGCCATATTCGCCGCCCACGTCCATCACCACCAAATCGCCATCCTTGATTTCGCTGTCGAGCGCGCTGTAGTGCAGCACCGTCGAATTGAATCCCGCGCCGACGATCGGCGAATACGCCTCCCGCGCGCAGCCGCCCATCTCGTGAATTTCCTTCATCCGCGCGGCCACCTGATATTCGAAAAGTCCGGGACGCATGCGCCGCATAGCGTCGAATTGCGCATCCATGGATACGTCAATTGCCTTTTGCATCAGCGCGAGTTCGCCGTCGGACTTGACTTGGCGCAGCGCGTCGAGCGCCGGTGCGATGTCTTTAAGCGTCGTGTGCGGAATCGCGTCGCGTATCTCCGCCACTGAATTCGTCAGGTGGGGGTAGCCCTCCTCATTCTTCGGAGGCATCAGCGTGTAGAAAGTTTTGTAGGTGTCGGCAAGCTTCGCGAGATCGCCTTTCAGGTTGGCGATCGGCTCGACGTTTGCAAATCCGGTCTTCTCCTGCACGCCGGGATCATCAGGGCCGATCTTTGGCCCCTCCCATTTCTCCTGGGCCGGATTGCGCGGCGGCAGGTAGAGAACTTCGGCCGGAGTTGAAGCTTGCGCGCCGCTGTTTGGCTCATCCGGAGTCAACAACAGCACCGCGCCCGGCTCGTCGTGGCCGGTCAGGTAATAGAAATGCGGCTCCTGAAAAAAGATGGCGACTTCGGAAGCGTCCTCGTGCCCCGTGTATCCAACGACCACAATCGGCCCGTCCACGCTCGCTCGCAGCTTCGTCCGTCGCGCCGCATATTCCTCGCTCGGCTGACGAAACCGCGCCTGCACGACGCAACATGCGCACGCTACCGCCAGCAGCATCAGGCCAACTTGACGAATGTCGAGCCGCCGCGCCAATCTTAATGTTCTCGGTTTCATGGATTATGCACGTCAGGATACCGCAAGTTCGGGTCGGCCGTCCTGCGGACACTTCGAGAGTTCCGGTCCGATGAACCGGCCAGCCGCCCGGGAGCAACTAGTCCTTGATCTGAATCTCTTGGCCAGTGGCTTGACCCAGCGCACGAAGATAGGCGTCGAGCGTGCGGTGATGGCCGATTACGAAGCGAGACACGAAGCGGAAGACCGGGTTATAGACTTCTCCGTTTTCGGTAATGCGCACGATCGTGCCGGCGCCGCCGGATTGAATCAAATAGGTCCAGGTCCCCGAGTAGGGCAGATTCTCCGTGGCGATGCGGCGCTTGATCGAATATGGCGGGGAACTGTCCAGCATCTCGTAGGTCACTGTCTCGCCATTGCGGGTGGTTTCGCGCGTCAACCGTCGGCCGGCGGCATCTGGAACCATTTCCCAATGGAGCACATCCGGGCGCCAATTCTGTGGGCCGGCAATGAGAGCAAAGAGCTGTTCGGGAGTCGCGCGATAGGAAGCGCTCCGCGATGCGACGTGCTCCTTCGGAAGCAATGCGCCAATCGCGACCACGGCCGCCGCGATCAGAACGAGCCCGCAAATTAAGATCAGGACTATTTTCATTGGTCGTGCGACCTCTTTCGTCGCCGCAACAGAATATTGGCGTGTTTCGCCAAGAGCTCGATGCCTCGCAGCGCGGTTTCGAGATCTCCCGCCGGCATCGAGTGGAACATCTCGCTCACAAGATCCGCATCAAGAACCGTGTTCTCTTCCTTGATTCGCGCGCCAGCCGCCGTCAACGTCAAGCCGATACTTCGCCCGTCGGCGTTGTCCCGCCGGCGGGCGACATAGCCGCAACGCACCAATTTCGCCACCATGATGCTCATGGATGATCGTCCTACGCCCATGTGTTCTGCCAGCCTCGACAGAGTCGTGGGCCGTGTCGCATGGAGGTGATTCAAAGTGCTGGCCTGGTGCTCCGTGATGACTTTTCCACTCGTGTCGTCACGGACGTGCCGCCTATGACAGGCGAGAAAAATCGCCGGATAAGCATCGAATAGGCGCCTGACTCGCGAATCCAACATTAGGCGGCAGGGTAAGACGGAAAGTTTGATTGGTCAAACAAAAAAGAGGAGGCCTACGGAGTCTAATCGGCGGGTGGCCCACTCGTCGGTCGACCCATCGCGCTAGCGAATTCGTTTTTTCGGGTGCCCCATCCTCGGCTTACGAGGGTGGGGCCTTTGCCCCTCCTTCCATGCTCCAGAGCCTCAGAAACTCCGCGACCGTATCGGGCGAGTGCCCCGAGTACTGGTTGTTGGCGTGGGCGAAGATGGTGACCCCGCGGCGGGTGAGGGGCTGGAGGAGATTCGCGGTCCCAGAGAATTGTGTCGCGCCCACGGCGCGCGGGGTATGATCTCGCCGGATCTATGTCTGAAGCTCTGCCGGTGGGAGATACGCGATGAAGGCAGTGGTGCTGCATGAGTATGGCGGTCCCGAGAAGCTGAAATTTGAAGACAACGTCCCCGAGCCGCAGATTAGCGGAGGCACGGTACTAATCGCGACAGCCGCTGCGAGCGTTAATCCGATTGACTGGAAGGTGCGCTCAGGGATGCGGCAGAAAGATGTTCCGTTGTCGTTTCCGGCAATTCTGGGCCGCGACGTGAGTGGCGTCGTACGGGAGGTCGGCGCAAACGTGAAGCACTTTAAGCCTGGCGACCGCGTTCTTGCACTGTCCAACGCGACCTATGCTGAGTTGGTGGCAGTGGACGATTCGGACGTGACTCATCTGCCGGATGGCGTGGACCTGGCGGACGCGGCGGCGATCCCGCTGATTTCCCTCACGGGAGACCAGCTTGTGCGTCTTGCGACAAACGTGAAAAAGGGACAGGTTGTGCTGATAACGGGAGCGCTGGGCAGCGTTGGCCGCGCGGCAGTGCATTCGGCGAAGAAGATAGGCGCGCAGGTGATTGCGGGTGTTCGCGCGAAAGAACTGAATGATGCCCGATCCCTTGGTGTGTCTGACGTCCTCGCGATTGATGATGATAAAACGATTGAGAAATTTCGCCTGGTGGATGCGATTGCGGACACCGTTGGCGGTGCGGTTGCTGCGAAGCTGATAGCGAAGGTAAAGCAGAACGGCTCCTTTGGCTACGCCTCTGTGTTGCCCGAAGGCGCGGCGGCCCAAAATCCGACAGTGAAGATTACGCGCGTGCGCGCGCAGCCTGATCCATCCAAGGTGCGTGAGTTTGCCGATGACGTGCGCGATGGCAAGTTCGTTCTGCCCATTGGTCGCCGGATGCCGTTGCATGATGCGGCAGAAGCACATGTGCTGGGGGAGAAAGGCGGCGTTGGGAAGATCCTCCTGCTGGCGCCGGATTCACAACACTGATTTCTTCACGGGCGGGCGGCCCACTCGTTGCTCGACCCATCGCGCTAGCGAATTCGTTTTTTCGGGTGCCCCATCCTCGGCTTACGAGCGTGGGGCCTTTGCCCCTTCCGCTTTGTTCCAGAGCCTCAGAAACTGCGCGACCGTATCGGGAGAGTGACCCATTCGACCTCGCCACCGAAAAACGTGCCTCAGTTTCATTCTTGACAATAGGTGACAACTTGATTAACATGAGTCGGGGCACTTTTCAGTCCCGCTGGAGAAGCAACATGGTCAGGCCACGGCCCCCGAGGGCACGGCGACAGCCGCTCGGGAGATCAGACGTCGCAACGAACGCCGCAATACCCTCAGCACTACACCCTCGCACCGAGACTCCCCGAAAGGGAAACCTCTATGACTTGCATGATTCCTCCTCGTTTCCGCATGTCTCAGCATTTGGGCACGAAGCGGCATGTAGCTGAAGGGGCGCGCCACGATGAGCCTTCGCCGGCGGCACGCCATTGGCTCGGTTTCTACTCGACACTGCTGCCGAGTAGAATTGTCCGTAAGCGACTGAAAACAAACGATCGGGACATACTCTACTCGACACTAAATCGGGGGGTCGCGGTTCCGTGCTTCCTTGCTTCCCTGACTCCTTGCTTCCGAATTACTCGACACACCATGCCGAGTAATTTTCGTCCCATCTCCTTGAAATCAAAGCAAAGCGGCACCAACAAAGTGACACACAAATGCGAGTGGCCCGCGCATCGTGTTTCGACCATCCCGGCGGCGTTTATGACTTTCTTATCGCGCAGAAACTTGCCGGCAGGATGCCAGCGCTGCGAAGGCAACCAGCTAGTCGGAGGCGGAGGATTGGGTTGCGGCTGCTGCAACAGGGGCGGCGGAAGCCGGAACGGGCAATTCCTTCGCGCCGAATCGCAGGCGATCCACGTAAGTCTGGGCGATGGACATCACGCCGGTGTAGAGGTAACCCCAAACGAAAAGCAGGAGAAAGGGGACTGTGACGTAGTTCGCGTTCTGGATGCTGTAAACGACCGCGCCGGCAAAATAAATTCCGAGCAGGACTTCGAGGTAGGGCATCAGCCCGGCGCCCTTGTGATATTTCTTCTTCACCCACTCCTTGGAATTTTTCGCGTTCGCTTCAACTTTGTATTTCGGCGTGCGCACGAATTCCGATTTCACGCCGAAGATCGCCTCGATCACCGCGACTGCGTTCTTGACGGAAAGCCCGATGCCCACGGCCATCACCACCGGCAGATAGAAAAACGTCCGCTTCCACGTCTTGGGATAGAACGCGCGCTGCGCCGACAGATAGAACGACGAAATCGAGCAGGTCGAGGCCAGGAACAGCGGCAGGTCAATCAGCAGCACCTGGAACCATCCCTGATAAAACCGCACGATCATCGCGGGCAGCAAGATGATCGAAAGAAAAACCATCAGAGGGTAGCTGATGTTCGCGGTCAGATGAAAGAACGCCTCGATCTTCGCCTTCGCGGGCGCATCGGAGCGCATCACCTGCGGCAGGATTTTCTTCGCCGTCTGCATCAAGCCCTTGGCCCAGCGCGCCTGCTGCGATTTGAAGCCATTCATCTCCACCGGCAGCTCCGAAGGGCATTCGATTTCCGGCAGATACAGGAATTTCCAGCCGCGGATTTGCGCGCGATAGGAGAGGTCGGTGTCCTCGGTCAGCGTGTCGTGCTGCCAGCCGCCCGCGTCCTCGATCGCGGTGCGCCGCCAGATTCCGGCCGTGCCGTTGAAATTGAAAAAGAGCCCGCTGCGGAATCGCGACGAGTGCTCGATGGCGAAATGCCCGTCGAGCAGAATCGCTTCCACCTCGGTCAGCGTGGAGTAGTTGCGATTCACGTAGCTCCAGCGCGTCTGGACCATGCCGATCGTCGGGCTGGCGAAATAGGGTACCGTGCGCCGCAGAAAATCCGCCGGCGGAATGAAATCGGCGTCGAAAATGGCGACAAATTCACCGGTCGCGGTTTTCAGGCCTTCCTGCAGCGCGCCGGCCTTGAATCCTTCGCGATTGTCGCGGTGGATATAGGCGATGGGCACGCCGAGAGCCTGGTGGCGTTCGACGCAATCGCGCGCGACTTGCTGCGTCTGGTCGGTGGAATCGTCGAGCACCTGGATGTCGAGCAGCTCACGCGGGTAATCGAATTGCGCTACGGTTTCTATCAGTCGCTCGATCACGTAGCGCTCGTTGTAAATCGGCAGCTGCACTGTCACTCTGGGCCAGACGGCAACTTCCGGCGGCGGCCCCGGAACATTCCTGCGATGCTTGAAATAATTGTAGACCAGCGCATACCGATGCAGCCCGTACATCGCCAGAATTGCCATCACGAAGAAGTAGGGCAGCATGATGGCGAGATCGAAAGCGTTCGCCTGATAAAGACCGCGGAAGGTGGGGTCAACAAGCCGTCGAAAATAGACCGTGACCGGGTTGCTGCCGAAGGCGATCAGGCTGGCCAGGATGTACGACGGTGTCAACTCTTGCCTGCTTTCGATGCGGCCTGTTTGAGGTTCCAGCAACAGGCGGCGTGAACCTTGATTATACGGTGGCGCGGCAGGGAGTCAACGGCTCAGCTTGTATGCGCGTGATTCGAATTTTCGATATCCCGAACCTCGAAATGGTGGGCCTGGGGAGAGTCGAACTCCCGACAAACGGTTTAGGAAACCGCTGCTCTATCCATCTGAGCTACAGGCCCGCAGCCGGATTTTACCACGCCCGGCGCGCCACGCTCCGGTGACCGTGGTCGTCAATTTGCAGGACGCAGTGACAGCGACGGGCGGACGAAGGCTTTTGTGGGAAACTTCGCATGGCTCGCCGAAAGCCTGAACGCCGTAAAGGTGTCGGGATGCCGTCAACAAAATCAGCGACCGCACAGCCGGAGGCTGGGACCGACTGCTACGCGCCGACCTGATCTGAGTTGTACCCGGAGGTGTGCTTGAAGTTTTCGTTCTTCACATAGCGCAGACTGCCCAATGCATCTCCGAGCGATGATCGCTCCTCATTGCCGTTATTACTCGACCGCAATTGTTGAATGCGTTGAGAAATTGCGGCTTCGGCTTCCTTCACGCGCTGCAGAAGGCCGGATGAACCGAGCGGTTCCTGTAATGCCTGAAGGAAGAGAGGTTCCCATTCCCGGAATTCGATCTCGGCCATGGTGCTCCTTTCCTCTTTGCGAGACCACGACTGCAGTCTCTTTGGCTAGACTTGTCCGGCAGTGTAGGACTGCGTAGGGGGGCGAATCTGACCAATATTGAACACTTATCAAATCTGGGGTTTTGCCTTCTGCCGGACCAAGTTCAGACTCGAGACGCCCAAAACAGTTATCGGATCACCCTGCGTCCGATGTGCGAGACTCACAAGAATACGAATAGCCGAATAGAGCCACGACGCTACAAAAACGGCAAGGGCAGCCAATAGGCCTCCGGCGGCGGACGGTGCCGTAGGAGTACCCTATGTGGAAACGCCAGCCCGCAAACTTTTGACCGCAGCCTATCCGGAATATTACCTTGGGAACTGGCACACGTGGCGCGGCACCCCGCCTCCATCCATATGAGTACAAACGAAATCTCGCTCCCCGACGTGGGGATAGAAGAACGCGCAAAAGAGATACGGACCAATATCCGTAGAATCGGGCGCTACAACTGGTCCCTGTGGTTTCTGGCTGTGGTGATCGCGCTCTCGCTGACATTTGCAGTCGCCACGCTCTCGATGGCCATTGTCTTCGATCCGCACGACCCGTTTTACCACTTCCGCATGAACCAATCCGTTCGCGGCCTCGTAGGCATGGTCTTGCTTTTCAGCGTGTACACGCTTTTTCAACAGTTCCAGCTGATGCGGACGCGCCGGCGACTCGCGGAGCAGGTGGAAATCTCAACCGAACAGCACATGCTTGCCGAATCCTATCTGAAGCTGGCCATGCTCGATCCGCTGACCGGGCTGCACAACCGGCGCTACGCGCAAGATCGCCTGGTCGCGGAGATCGCGCGAGCGCAGCGGCAGAAAAGTTCGCTGACGGTCCTGATGATTGACGTGGACGAACTAAAGCGGATCAACGATCACTGGGGCCACGCGGCCGGCGATCTGGTATTGAAGACGTTTGGCGCCCGGCTCGACAAAGCAATTCGCGGGTCCGATCTGGCGGTGCGAATCGGCGGCGACGAGTTTGTGGTCCTGCTGCCGGAGTGCGATCAAAGACAGGTTCAGCGCGTTCTGGACCGCCTATCTTCACTGGAAGTTCAGCTCGAAACGCAGAAAATCTCGTTTGGCTTCTCCGCAGGCTGCGCCGACTATAAGCCGGGCGAGTCGCCCGAACAGCTGCTCGAACGCGCGGATCACGCCCTCTATGTCGAGAAACAGGAACGGAAAAATCAGGCCGTTCCGGTCGCGTAACCAACGCCTGACAAATCACGAACAAGTATTTGGACGGAACCGAACGATGGCTCGAGCTAGTGCCGCGGAAGTGGGGCTTCCTTCTGCCGATGGTATGTGATTTCGGTGACCTGCGCCTCGCCCTTCTCCGGAACGATTTCCGAGCGCGAAATGTAGGTGTCCGCGTCAATCCGCGTGATGATCGTGCGCCGGGGCTGCCCGTCAAGCGGGTTTTCGAAGACGATGGACTTTGGATCGGCGCTCGCGAGATTCAATACGGCCGGGCCGGATTTTTCCCAGGCCACCAGCGAAGGCGTGAAATGCCGCAGATGGAATTTGATTCCCGCCGGTTCTTCCACGACGGTGAATAGCTCCAACACGAGAGTCTTGTCGTTTTCGGCGAGCTGGAATGTGCCCATCATCACGCCTCCCTTGGGCGCGGTCCACACCTGCTGCGCGACGCGAGGTCCCCAGGAGCCCTGCCATCGTCCGGCGAGCCATGCAAAATCGGCCAGCGTGGTTTTGGGAGCTGGCGCGGTATTTGAAATATCCCTCGACGCCGAAGAAGTGGCGCTATCAGAATGGGAAGGCAATACGGATTGCGCACCTGCGCCGGTCGGTTGCTGGCCGAGCGTCGCCAGTGGAGTCGCCGGCAGCAGAAGCAGAGCAACCGATGCAAATCGAAAGATTTGGAGGATGTTCATACGAACCAGGGGCTGGGTCCGAAACGCGGATATCCCCTGTCACTATATTAATACACAACCGGGAAATCGCCGCGCGCGTCTTAATAAACGGGACATGCGGCCGAGAACGGACCGCCGGGGAAAACTTTGACGCCTTCACATGCCTGTACGATAATGAATGTTCGTCGCTTGCACATGAAAACAATCCTTAGCACAGCCGTTGTGGCCATCTTCTTGAGCGCGCAAACCGCGCCGGCGCAATCGCCCACTCAAGCAGCTACTCAGGCTCCCAACGCGGCAAAACCGGTGAGTGATTCCTCCCACGCCGACGCGTATTACTACTTCACGATGGGACATCTTCAGGAGCAGCAGTACGAGATGAGCTCCAGCGCAGATGAGGCGGCGGCGTCCATCGAATCGTACAAGAAGGCGCTGGCGTTGGAACCAGATTCGGCCGTGATTCTGGAGCGTCTCGCCGAAATCTATGCGAAATCGCAGCATATTCGCGATGCGGTGGTCCAGGCGCAGGAAGCGCTGAAGATTGATCCGGAGAACGTGGACGCGCACCGGCTGCTCGCCCGCATCTACGTGCGGACGCTCGGCGACATGAGCGCCGGAGAAGTGCAGCAGGAAAATCTGACCAAAGCCGTCGATCAGTTTCAGGCAATCCTGAAAACGGACCCGAACGACACCTATTCCTTGCTGTGGCTCGCGCGCCTCTACCGCTTTCAAAACCAGCACGCCGAGGCGGAGAAGGTGCTTCGCCAGATTCTTGCCCACGAATCCGATAATGGGCCGGCGCTCGAACAGCTTAGCCAGCTTTTGATAGACCAGGGGCGCTCGCAAGAGGCGATCGAGCTGCTGACGCGCGCGGCGGGCGATTCCGCCTCGCCCGACATATACGACCTGCTGGGCGACGCCTATTCGCAGGCGAAAGACTATGCCAACGCGGAAAAAGCCTACGGAGAAGCCATCGCCGGCGACCCCGACGATCCGGGCCACCGTCACGGGCTCGCCCAGGCGCTGCTTTCCGAGGATAAATACGCGGAGGCCCTCGAGCAATTCAATAAGCTTTCAGAGCTGGAACCCGGCACTTCGGAAAATTTCCTGCGAGCGGCGCAGCTTTACCGGCGACTGGGACAATTCGAGCAGGCCGAAGCGAGCCTGTCGCGCGCGAAGCAGCTTGCCCCGGGCAGCCTGGAGATTCTTTACAACGAAGCGCTGCTATACGAGGACCAGGGCCGCTACGATGACGCGGTTAAAGTACTCAGCGATGCCATCGCCGGCATCAAGAGCCAGACGGGCGGCGACGGAAATCCCAGCGCGCTGGCGATCCTTTACGAGCAGCTGGGCCACGCGTACAAGGAACAGCGCAATTTTCCCGCCGCGCTTTCGACATTCGAGGAAATGGGGAAGCTCAATCCTGATTCCGCGAAGCGCGCGCGAGTGCTGATCATTGATACCTACCGCGACAGCCACGACATTGACCGGGCGATCGCCGAAGCCAAGAAGGCGCTCGATGAATCGCCCGAGGCTCCGGACATGACCGTTACGCTCGCGCTGTTGTACGGCGAAAAGTCGGATACTGTCGCGGCCCGGCAGTTACTCCAGGGCCTGCTGAAGGGCAACGACGCCGACCTGGAGATCTACCTCGATATGGCGCAGGTCGAATCGCGCGGCAAGAAATATTCCGACGCCGAACAATCGGCGCAGAAGGCCGAGCAGATGGCGCACGAGCCTGCCGGCAAGGAAACCGTCTGGTACGTATTGGGATCGATTTACGAGCGGCAGAAAAAGTTTGACGACGCCGAGCAGGAGTTTCGCAAGGTGCTGGACGTGAACCCGAATAACGGCCCGGTGCTGAATTATTACGGATACATGTTGGCCGATCGCGGCATCCGCGTTGACGAGGCGGCTTCGCTGATCCAGCGCGCGCTGCAGCAGGAACCCAATAACGGCGCCTACCTCGATAGCCTCGGTTGGGCGTACTACAAGCAGAACAAGCTGGTCGAGGCTGAGGAATATTTGCGGAAGGCCATCGATCGCGAGGGCAACGATCCGACGATCCTGAGCCACCTCGCCGACGTTTATCTGAAGCTCGGGCAGAACGAGCGCGCCGCCGAGCTTTTCGAGCGCGCGCTTGCGGAATGGCAGAAGGCGCTTCCGGCGGATTACGAAGCCGACAAAGTCACCGCGATTGAAGCGCAATTGAAAACTTTGAAGCGGCGCCTCGCGCAGAAAACTCCTGCGGAAACCGCCAAACCGCAGTAAGCTCCCCGCATGTCCATCCGGAAAAAAGAATTCGTGCGCCTGCCGGCGTTCGCGAAAATCAATCTGTGCCTGCACGTGATGGGGCGCCGCCCGGATGGCTATCACGAGTTGCGCACGATTTTTCAGGCGATCTCGCTGCGAGACAATCTGGAGCTGTCGCGTGTGCCGCAGCCGGGAATTATGCTGGAGACGGACGACGCGGCGTTGCCGACCGGCCCCGAGAATCTGGTGTATCGCGCGATTGACGCCATCGCCTCCGAGATCGGTCTTCGCGGCGGCATCCGCGCGCGCCTGGAGAAACGCATCCCAGTCGCGCGGGGACTCGGCGGTGGCTCAAGCGACGCCGCAGCGGCGCTGGTCGGCACGCTCCGCCTGGCGCAAAAGAAGTTGCCGCTCGAGCGGCTGATGGAAATCGCGGCGAGCCTGGGCGCGGATGTGCCGTTTTTCCTGTTCGGCGGGCGGGCGCTGGCCGTGAATCGCGGCGACGAAATCTACCCGCTGGAAGACGCGCCCAAGCAAACCATCGTGGTCGTCTCGCCGCGGGACATCGGCGTGAGCACGAAGGACGCCTACCAATGGCTCTCAGCGGAATTGACAAACCGCGCGAAAGCCCCTAATATTTGGGGGTTCTGCGCTCTGTGCTGGAGCCGGCAGGAAACGGTCTCGAACGATTTCGAGGGGCCTGTTTTCAGCCGCCATCCGAGACTCCGAGAAATTCGGGACGGATTGCTCAAGCGAGGAGCCGCGAATGCCGCGCTGGCGGGTAGCGGGTCGGCGGTGTTTGGAATATACCGAAACCCAGCGCGTGCGCGCCGAGCCGCTCGAGCGTTTCCGGAAGATTCGGTTTTCGTCGTAGAAACCCTATCCAGGGAAAAGTACGGCCGAGCCATGGGTGTGACCCGCCACGGCGGGCAGGGTTTGGGCAGCTGAGGGAAAACTTTGCTGACAGACAGGTGTAAGGTTTTCTGCGGAACGGCGAATCCCGCCCTGGCGGATTCGATTTGCGCGTATCTGGGCGTTCCTCGCGGGAGAGCCGAGCACGGCCATTTTTCCGACGGCGAGTCGCGCTATCAAATTCTGGAAAATGTGCGCGGCGCGGATGTGTTCGTCGTGCAGCCGTGTTGCAGCCCGGTGAATCATCACCTGATGCAGCTGCTGCTGATGATTGACGCGTTCAAGCGCGCGTCGGCATGGCGGATTACGGCGGTGATTCCGTATTACCCGTACGCGCGGCAGGACCGCAAGGATCGCCCGCGCGTGGCGATCTCGGCAAAGCTGGTCGCGGATCTGCTGGAAACGGCCGGAGCGAGCCGGGTGCTGTCGCTCGATCTGCACGCGCCGCAGATTCAGGGATATTTCAATATTCCGGTGGACCATCTTTACGGCGCGCCGGTGATGGTCGAATATTTTCAGAAGAAAAAGCTCGGACCCGTTACGGTGGTATCGCCCGATGCAGGCGGCGTCGAACGCGCGCGGCTGTTCGCAAAGAGAATGGACGCCCCGCTGGCCATCGTGGACAAGCGGCGCATTGACGTAAACGTGAGCGAAGTGATGAACCTGATCGGCGACGTGGCCGGGCGTCCAGCGCTGGTGATTGACGACATCATAGACACGGCGGGGACGCTGGTGAAGACGGCGGAAGCGCTGCTCGAGAATGGCGCGACGAAAGTGTATGCAGCTTCCACGCACGCGGTGCTTTCCGGGCCGGCGGTCGAGCGTCTGCTGAAGTCCGAGATCGTGGAAGTGGTGGTGACCGATTCTGTCCCGCTCAGCGCGGAGGCGGCGAAGGTGCCGAAGATCAAGGTGCTGAGCGTGGCGCCGCTGCTGGCGCGGGGTATTCAGTCGATTCACGAAGAGACTTCGATCAGCGAGCTTTTTATTTGAGCTGCGGCTAAGGAAAAAAGGAAAGACACATGGAGACGTTTACAGTCGAAGGAAAAATTCGAGAAGGGCGCGGGAAGGGTCCAGCGCGCCGAACGCGCATGACCGGAATGGTCCCGGCGGTGCTGTATGGCGCCCGCAAGGAATCCATTTCGCTCGCGGTCAATGCAAAACAGGTGGCTCGTATTCTGCGTTCCGAGACGGGTCACAATACGATTTTCAGCGTGCAGGTGGCCGGCGGCAGCGAGGAAAAGGCCATGCTGAAGGATTGGCAGGTTGATCCTGTCAGCAACGCGCTGCTGCATGTGGACCTGCTGCGCATCGCAATGGACGTGCGCATGCGCGTCCGCGTGCCGGTGCACACGTTTGGCGAGCCGCAGGGCGTGAAGATGCAGGGCGGCGTGTTCGAGACGGTCACACGCGAAGTCGAGATCGAGTGCTTGCCGGGCGACATCCCGGAGGAATACCGGGTTGACGTGAGCGAGTTCCTGATCGGCAAGCAGCTTCGCGCCGGCGATCTGCCGATTGATCCCGCGAAAGTGAAGCTGCTCACCGACCCCACGCGCGTGCTGGCTCACGTGGTGATGCTCAAGAAGGAAGACGAGCCGGTGGTGGAGGCTGCGGTGGCCACGGAGACCGCTCCAGCCGAGCCCGAGGTCATCAAGAAGGGCAAGAAGGAAACCGAAGAGGGCGAAGCCGAGGGTGCTGCCGAAGCCGCGCCGAAGGCAGCCGAAAAGAAGGGCAAGGAGAAGTAGCCGCAGCGTCGTGGTTTGGCGCCGGGCGGCTAGTTCGAGCGCGCCCATGCGCTTCGCGGAGCGCGATAGATGAAATTGATCGTCGGCCTTGGTAACCCTGGTCCCGATTACGAGTGGACGCCGCATAACCTGGGCTTCCTGGCAGTGGATACCCTGGCGGGGCGAGAGGGAATCCGGATCACGCGGCCGGAATCGAAAGCGCTCGTGGGCCTTGGCAAAGTGGCCGGGCACGAAGTGGTGCTGGCCAAGCCGCAGACGATGATGAATCTGAGCGGCGTGTCCGTGCGAATGCTGCTCGAGCGATATGAAGGCGGGCCGGCTGATTTGATTGTGCTGATTGATGAGGCCGATTTGCCGTGGGGCATGCTGCGAATTCGAGACAAAGGTCTCAACAGCACGCACAACGGTTTGAAGTCGATTATCAGCGCGCTGGGCACCGACGAGTTCGTTCGCGTGCGAATGGGAGTGCAGCCCGAGAAATTGTGGGGCGATCGCAGGGAGTACGTGCTTCGGATCATGGGCCGCGAGGAACGCAAAATCGCCGAAGAGATGGTGGCCGAGGCAGCCGGTGCGGTGGAAATGATTTTGGCCGAGGGAGCGGAGAAAGCGATGTCGCGCTTCAACCGCAAGGCATCGCCCGCGGACGAAAATTTGGAGTAGGAAATTGGTTGCTGCCCCAGGGCAGGCAAGGAATCGAGAGGACACATGGAAGAGCGTCAGTACGAATTAATTTTCATCTGCCGGCCGGATACGCCCGAGGCGGACGTGGACAAAGTGATCGCGACAATCGAGCACACTGCCACCGAGAAGGGCGCGAAGATCGAGAAGACGGAAAAGTGGGGCCGGAAGCGCATGGCCTACCGCGTGCAACGGCTGCGCGAGGGATTCTACGTGTTCATGGTGTTGCGATCGAGCCACGGCGAAGTCGTCAAGGAACTCGAGCGGCGGCTGAAGGTGGCCGATCCGGTGATGAAATATATCACCGTGCGCGTGGACGAGGAATTGAAGCGGCAGGACAAATTGAAACGGCACCGCGAGAAACGCGCCGCTCGGCGTCCGCGCAAGACCGTTCCGTCGGCGGTACCGCCGCCTAGCCCAGCGGCTGCTCCGGCAGCGGCTGGCGGCAGTGAATCGGCTGCGGCCGCATCTTAAGATCCAAGATCAGGGAGAATACGAATGGCAGATGAACAAGCACCGCGTCCACCGGCTCCGCCGGCGGCGCCTTCAGGACCATCAGGATCTTCGGGACATTCCGGGCCGCCTTCGGGCGGACACTCCGGACCGCCGTCAGGCGGGGGGCATTTGGGACCACCGGGACGCTTCGGTCCGGGCGGACCGCGTCCGCAGGGTGGACCCGGCGGACCAGGTGGCCGGCCCGGCGGTCCAGCGAAACGCGGCAAGCGGAATTTCGTCCGCAAAAAGAAAGTTTGCCGGTTCTGCGTGGACAAGTCGGACTACATTGACTACAAGCGGGCTGAGATCCTGGCGCCGTTCCTGCAGGAGCGGGGGAAAATTCTTCCGCGCCGCATGACAGGCACCTGCTCGCGGCATCAGCGTTGGCTCACCGTGGCGATCAAGCGGGCGCAGAATATCGCGCTGCTGCCGTTCGCCGCGGAACTGTAACGACATGCATCGGACGAGAGGCTGAGGAACATGCAAATCATTTTGCAGGAAGACGTCGAAAAGCTCGGTACGCGCGGCCAGCTGGTCGAAGTGGCCGAAGGATACGCGCGGAATTTTCTGTTGCCGCGGAAGCTCGCGCTGGAGGCCAGCGTGGGGAATATGAAGCGGCTCGAGAAAATGCGCGCCACGTTCGCGAAGAAGGAAGCCTCGGAGAAGGGCGACGCGACCACGCTTGCAGGACTCCTCGCAGGGGTCTCGCTCGAGATGTCGCGCAAGGCTGGAGACAGCGATCAGCTTTTCGGATCCGTTACCAACGCCGATATTTCCGACGCGCTCGCCGCTAAGGGATTTACGATCGACAAGCGCAAGATCACGCTCGCCGAGCCCATCAAAGTTGTCGGCGAGTATGAAATTCCCGTGAAGCTTCATCGCGAAGTCACCGCCAGCGTGAAGTTGACAGTCAAGAAAGAAGAGTAACGCGCTGTTCATTTCGGCGAGAGTTCGTAGGGGCGCTGCTTGCTGCGCCCCTTTTTTCTTGCCCCGCCGCTTTTCCACTTTTGCGAAATTGTCCACAGGCGAGTGCAGTTGACGCATGCGTTCAGCGCGAGCAGACTCGGGCCGCTCTCAAACATTCCAGGTATCGAATCGAAACGACGAGCGCGGCCGCCGCGCGAAATGGGCTCTTGCGCGCAGAAGATTCTTGGGCGAAGATAAGGCGAAATCTAAAATGGCTAGCGACACCACACTCGAACGTCCGCTTCCTCACAATATCGAAGCCGAACGCAGCATCCTCGGCGCTGTTCTGCTCGACAATCACGCGCTGAACGCAGCGGTGCAAGTCCTGCGCTCGGAAGATTTTTTCCTTCAGCAGCATCGTCACATTTTCGAGCGCATGGTGCATCTCGGCGAAAAGCAGGCAATCCTCGATGGGCAGGGCATTGACCTCATCACTCTGATGGAAGATCTGACGCGCACTGGCGAGCTCGAAGCCGCCGGAGGCGTTGCGTACCTTTCGCAGCTTGCCGACGGCTTGCCGCGCGTGACGAACGTGGACCACTACGCGCGCATCGTCAAGGAAAAGGCGATTCTGCGGAGCCTGATCTATTCCGCGTCGGCGATTCAGGAGCAGGCTCTGGCGGCGGGTGACGACGCCGACGTGATTTTGGACCGGGCGGAGTCGTCCATCTTCCAGTTGGCGGAAGACCGCGTAAGGGCCGGCCTGATCGGCGTCAAAGATTTGGTGAAGGACGGCTTCGAGCGCCTCGAAAAGATTTTCAGCGAGGGCCGCCGGATCACCGGCCTGGCCACCGGCTACTCGGGTCTCGACAACGAAACCGCCGGGCTGCAGCCCTCCGAGCTGATTATTGTCGCGGCGCGCCCTTCCATGGGCAAGACCGCGCTGGCGCTGAACATCGCTGAAAATGTGGCGGTGCGTCACCGCGAGCCCGTAGCCGTGTTCAGCCTGGAAATGTCCAAGGAATCGCTGCTGCTGCGCTTGCTTGCGTCGCACGCGCGCGTGGACGCGCACAAATTCCGCACCGGCCACATGAATCGCGACGACTGGACCAAAGTAACCGCATCGCTCGCGGAGCTGGGCGATGCGCCCATCTGGATTGATGACTCCGCGTCCTCGACCGTGCTCGAAATGGGAGCGAAGGCGCGGCGGCTGAAGCGCGACCGCGGACTTTCGCTCGTGATCGTGGACTACATACAGCTCGTCGTCCCCAGCACGAACCGGCGCAACGCCAACCGTCAGGAGGAAGTGTCGAGCATTTCCCGCTCGCTGAAGGCGCTTGCGAAGGAATTGAAGGTTCCCGTGGTGGTGCTCAGCCAGCTGACGCGCGCGCCCGAGCGCGAGGACCGCAAGCCGCAGCTCTCCGATTTGCGCGAATCGGGAGCGATCGAACAGGATGCGGACGTCGTGATGTTCATCAATCGTCCTAATTTCTACAAAACCGACATTCCCGAAGAAGAGCGCGCCAAGGCTGAACTGATCATTGCCAAGCAGCGCAACGGTCCCACCGGCAGCCTCAATTTCGTATTCCTCAGCCGCCACACTCGCTTCGAAGAGGCCGCGCCGGACGCATGGAGCAGCGGCGGCGACGAGTAGCTCCAGCAGGGCCGAGCAACCGGTCTGACACGTCACCCGGCAGCCACAATCGTGTCGCATCGCACGCGCCTGCCCGCGGCGTCCCGCCGCTCAGTTGATTCACCTCAAGGCTCCAACCTCTGCGTTTTCCGTAGCCTGCAGACGCTACCGCCGCCCGATGGCTATCGGCCCATCGCCTGCAACCGAATGGTTGACATGTTTACCTAAACGCTGCGCGGCGGTTTACGGATTTCGATTTGCGTCGCCCGAGCGGGGTAGAGTCTGGCATCCTAAATGAACATGGCGAAAGCAATACGAGTGCTGGGACGGCCGGTCTGGGCGGAGGTTTCGCTCCATGCGATTGCGCGGAATCTGCGCACGATTCGGCGCCACATCGGGCCAAAGCCACAGATACTTGCGGTCGTCAAATCGAATGCCTACGGACTGGGCGCTGTGCCGGTGGCGAAGGCGCTGCAGAAAGCCGGCGCGGAACGCTTTGGCGTCACCTGCGCCAACGAGGGAGTCGAACTTCGCGAATCCGGTATTCGCAAGCCCATTCTGGTTCTCACGGGATTCTGGCCAGGGGAAGAGAAGCGGTTCATCGCGAATCGTCTGACGCCGACCGTGACGCGCCTGGAAGACGTGCGCGGTCTCGAGCGCGCGGCGAAATCGGCGCGTGTAAAATCCCGCCTGCGATTTCACCTGAAAATCAATACGGGGATGAACCGCCTGGGGCTGCTGCCGTCGGAGCTCGGCGCCTTCGCGAGCGCGCTGGCGGATTGCCGCCACATCGAGCTCGAGGGCACGTTCACGCATTTCGCTTCGGCCGAGGATTTCAGCGCCGGCCAGACGGACGAGCAGGAGGAAACATTTCGACAGTGTCTCGACCGAATGCGCGCTCTCGGAATTTCGCCCGGGATCGTGCACATGGCGAATAGCGGCGCGATTTGCGCGCGGCCCAGCACCTGGGCCGATATGGTGCGGCCCGGCGCGATTATCTACGGCTACTATCAGTCGTTCGATCCGCCACAGAAGGGCCAGGAGATCAGAGCGCGTTTACCGGTTGAACCCAGCCTTTCGCTGCGCGCCCGCATCATCACGCTGCGCGATCTGCCCGCAGGGCAGCCCGTGGGTTACGGTGCACGCTTCGTCACCGAACGGCCGTCCCGCATCGCAGTAATCAACGCCGGCTACGCCGATGGAATTCTGCGCCAGCGAACCAATCGAGGTTGCGCGCTCCTGCGCGGACGCCACGTGCCTCTGGTGGGCGCGATATCCATGGATTTGACCACACTCGACGTGACGGATGTGCCGCACGCCGCCCTCGGCGACATCGTTACCCTCTACGGCCGCGACGGCAGCGCCGAAATCAAGGTGTCAGACGTGGCCGCGGAGATTGGCACCGTCACTTCCGATCTTCTCTGCGCGCTCGGCCGTCGAGTTCCGCGTTACTACGTCTAACGGAGTGTTTTCGTAACACCAACCCCCGCGCGTTGACTCTCGCTTTGTCTCCGGTGCTATACTGGCGCTTATTATTTAGTTTTTCTTTATATACCCGGCTCCGATTTATATCCGGCTCGACGGAACACTTTCTTACCGCCGGAAGAGGCAGTAGGTGGGTCCAAGCTGACTCATACTTTCATACGTTATATAGGGTGCAACCATGGCAAAGCCTTCGAATTTGCCCGGCCGGAATCCGGCTGGCGCGCATCTGGATCCAATTTTTGCCCGACCTTCCACAATCTCCCGATCGTCTCAGGAAAGACCCGGGTCGTTCTGGGACATGCTGGCTCTCAAGATTGTGTTCACAGCGATCTGCGTCGTGGTGGGCTACCATTTCCGGCCCTTCAGCATTTCGAGTGAGGCGGGAGCCGCTGCGGGCCTGTTTTTCGCGTTCGCCGTCATCTTTTTCGAGACTCGTTTGCAGAGGATCAGCCTTCGCCGGTTGATCGGCGCCTCCATGGGATCGATCCTGGGAATTCTGGGCGCCTATCTGATTTCCCTCATCTTCGCGCACACCACGATGCCGGAGAGCACCAGGTCGTTCTTCAGTCTCGCCGTTTTTCTGGTGTTGACCTACTTCGGCATGGTGCTGGGCGCGAACAAGGGCGACATGCTCAACTTGCAGGCGTTTGGCGGCGTCTTCGGCAGCGAGCGCAATACGAAGCATTCTTTCAAGGTGCTGGATACAAGCGTGATCATTGACGGCCGCGTTGGGGATATCGCCGAAGCGCTGTTTCTCGATGGCACGGTGGTCATCCCGCACTTCGTTCTGCGCGAATTGCAGCTGGTAGCGGATTCGGCCGACCCGCTGAAGCGACAACGGGGCCGCCGTGGCCTCGAAGTGCTGCAGCGCATCCAGAAAATGCCGCATCTCGATGTCCAAATCGCCGAGGACGATTTTCAGCACATCCCCGACGTGGATATGAAACTGATCGAACTCGCGAAGCGATACGACGCAAAAGTGGTGACCAACGATTTCAACCTGAACAAAGTGGCCACGCTGCAGGGAATTGAAATCATGAATGTGAACCTGCTCGCGAACGCATTGAAGCCCGTGGTGCTGCCCGGTGAGACCATGCGCGTCTTCATCCTGCGCGAAGGCAAGGAATACAATCAGGGCGTCGCGTACCTCGACGACGGCACGATGGTAGTCGTTGACGGAGCGCGCAAGATGATCAACAAGACGGTGGACATCAGCGTCACGTCGGTTCACCAGACCACGGCCGGCAAGATGATCTTCGGACGATACGACGAGCGCGGCGAGCAAACCCCGCGCCCCGTGCCCGCGTCTGCTGCGGAAGCGTCGGGGGGAAGCCGCGCGGCCGAAGGCGCGACTCCGGGCGGCGATCGTCCGCCCCGGCCGCTCTATCCGGAGTCCGGGCGGTCGTGACGCGCCCAACGCGTCGCCTTTGTGTCGCTCCGAGCGGCTCGATTGCGTTAAGCTTTTAGCCATCCAATGACCCGAATTGCTGCGATCGTTCCGGCCGCCGGTCTCGGCACCCGCATGGGCGCCGATCAGCCGAAGCAGTTTCTCGAGCTCGACGGCCTGCCACTGATCATTTTCACGCTGCGCCGACTGGCCGCGTGCCCTGCCATCACCGAGTTTTTTATTTCGACGCGCGCGGAAGATGTCATGTCGCTGCAGGACAAGGTTGCGAAAGCGGCGCTGGGGCGCCCGGCCCGCGTGGTGCACGGCGGCGACACGCGCCAGCAATCCGTTGCCAACGCCCTCGCGCAGGTGGACCCCTCGACTGAAATTGTTATCGTGCACGATGCCGTGCGTCCGTTTGTCACCCGCGAGCAGATCGAACGGCTGATCGCTGAAACGCGCGCGCGTGGCGCCGCCATCCTCGGCATTCCGGCGATTGACACGGTGAAGGAAGTGAAACGCGCCAGCCTTCCGGAAGACGTCGCGCTGATTTCGGCCACGATTCCGCGCGAGCGCATCGTGCTGGCTCAGACGCCGCAGGCGTTTACGTACGCGCTCTTGCGTGACGCATTCCGCAAGGCGCAGGAAGACGACGTCACCGCCTCGGACGAGTCGGCGCTCGTGGAGCGCTTCGGCCACGATGTGTTCGTCGTGCTCGGTTCCGAGCGCAATATTAAACTCACGCGGCCATCAGACATGGATCTGGCGCGCTTCTACCTCGAGCAGGAGCGCCACGCGGTGAAAGCGTGACCTGGTAACGCCGAGGATTTGAGAGGTCAAAAATGGAGAGCTGCGGCATAGGCTACGATCTCCACCGGCTCGTCGAAGGGCGCAAGCTCATGATCGGCGGCGTCGAAGTGCCGTTCGATAAAGGCTCGCAGGGCCATTCTGACGGCGATGTGCTCGCCCACGCATTGTGCGATGCACTCCTCGGCGCCGCGTGCCTGGGCGACATCGGCACTCACTTCCCGGACACAGACCCGAAATGGAAGGACGCATCGAGCCTGATTTTTCTCGAACACATCGCCAAGATGCTCCACGACCGCCGTCTCCGTATCGTTCACATAGATGCGATCGTGATCTGCGAACGCCCCAAGCTCGGCCCGCATTTTCCGGCCATGCGCGCCGCGCTGGCAAAGGCGCTCGGCCTGACGACCGACAAGATCAACCTGAAGGCCAAGACGAACGAAGGCGTTGACGCCGTCGGTCGCGGTGAGGCGATCGCCGCCAACGTGATTGCCACTGTGCGCCAGCACTAACCGCACGCCGTCGCTGGCAACTGCGCTAGAATTCCCCCTCATGACGCACGAGAGTCCAGCCGAATCGCCGCTCGCGCTCGCAAACTCCTTCGTGGCTGCGGATATCGCCGCGATTCTGCGCGAGAACGGCTGGCTCGATCCCGCGCACGAAGCGGAGGCCGCACTGCAGGCATGGCTCGCGCGCGCAGCCGAGCTGCTGGGTCCCCATAGCGCGGATCGCGCGGCGCTCGCCAGTTTGCTCGCGCTGATTTTCGGCTACGACGCGGCGGCGATTTTGCGGGACGCTGCGAATCAGGCTGTTCTCGCGCGCGAAGGTGCCCGCGACGTGATCCGCGAGCTTGCCAATCGAGTCCTCGAAGGCGGCGATGTGGATTCCAATCGCTTCAAGGAAATTGTCGAACGGATGAAATCCGCGGTGCCGTACCGCAGCCGCGCCATTTTTCACCCGATTCGCGTGGCGCTCACGGGCCGTGCCGGCGACGGGGAACTCGACCGCGTGATTTTGCTGCTCGATGTCGCGGCGAGACTGCCTTTCGCCGTGACTGTGAAGAGCACGCGGCGCCGGACGCTCGAATTCTGCGCTGCGCTGGATTGATGAAGCAGAAACCAAACCCATGAACTGGCTGACGGGATTCCACGCAGTTGAAGAAGCGCTCACGGCGGGGCGGCCGCTCGACCGCATCTTGGTCGCGAAGGGGCGCCACGGCGAGCGCGTGGAGGCCGTGGTGCGCCTCGCGAAATCGCGCGGCGTCCCCGTACGCTTCGAGGATCGCCAGCAGGTGGATCGCGCCACCGGAACGCGCGAGCACCAGGGCATCGCCGCGCTCGGCGCTGCGAAGCCTGCCGTCGAGCTGGAGGATTTGCTCGGCGCGAAGGGAGGGCAGGGCCTGCTCGTGCTGCTCGACGGCATCGAGGATCCGCACAACCTTGGCGCAATCGTGCGCACCTCCCTTGCTGCGGGCGCGCAGGGCGTCGTGATCCCCGAGCGGCGCGCCGCCGGCTTGAGCGACACGGTCGAACGAGCATCGGCGGGCGCGCTCGCGCATCTGCCCGTCGCGCGCGTGAAGAATCTGGTCCGCGCGATGGAGGAGATCAAGGAAGCGGGCTACTGGCTCGTCGGCCTCGACGAACGCGCGGAAAAAACACACACCGAGGTGGACTTGAAGGCGTCTGTCGGAATCGTGCTCGGCAGCGAGGGCGAAGGCCTGCACGAGCTGACGCGCAAGCGCTGCGATTTTCTCGTCTCGATTCCCACGGCCGGCCCGGTACGTTCGCTCAACGTGTCCGTCGCCGCCGGAGTCATGCTGTTCGAGGCCGTCCGTCAGCGCCGGGCCACAAAATGAAACCGTGGCGTCAGCGATGCCGAATGTCGTGAATTGTTTTCAAGGCGCTCGTCGCGTGGTGGCCCCAATGAGAATCGAAACCGAAACGCCACTCCCAGAGGGCGTCCTGAGGCGATGCGGGGTTCTTCTCCATGAGAACCAGACCGCCTCTTAAGTCTTGGTAAATGTCGGAAATGTCATCCGCGAGGCTAGCGGAAATCGCTTCCTTGTCTTTCGCTGCGTTGAATACCAGCCGATATGAATCGGAGTCGCCCAGCTTCTCGTGAAGCAATCGATAGAGTTTGTGCCGTGCGTCGGCTTCGCCGAAGAGCTTTTGATGCGCATCCGCAGGGTCTTCGTTCTCTTCATCATCCGCATCACCGACTAGAGTGCCAGCGTCGGGCAGATGAACGGCTGCGTCAATCAGTGCGGGAAGTACCTCGTAAATTCGGGTAAGTAGCTCGGGTTTTTCCAATTTTGAAGAGGAGTCGATGATATCGCAGTATTTCTTGGCAATAGAACCAAAGCGTTCGGCCATTTCCGTGTAGTCGTCTGCGATGCTCATGTCGGCACGTATAATCAACGCCAGTTGGCTTCAGCTGGCGTATTTCAATGGCGAAAACACATCCACGCCGGGCAGCTTCGAGCGTCCATTCAAGAAGCTGAGCTCAACCGCAAACACAGCGCCGACAACGTCTCCACCCAGCTGACGTACCAGCGTGATCGCCGCAGCGGCGGTACCGCCCGTCGCCAGCAGATCGTCGCAAATAAGGACGCGCTGCCCCTTCTGCACGGCGTCCTGGTGGATTTCGAGCTGGTCGGTGCCGTATTCAAGCTGGTAAGTCACGGAAGCGGTTTTCCACGGAAGTTTCTTGGGCTTGCGCACGGGAACGAATCCGGCGCCAAGGCGATACGCGAGCGCCGGCCCGAAGATGAACCCGCGGGCTTCAATGCTCGCGACAATATCCACCTGGCTGCCTTTATAGTGGTCGCACAGTTTGTCCACGAGATCGTGAAACCCTTTGCCGTCTTTCAGCAGAGTCGTGAGGTCGTAAAACAAAATCCCCGGCTTGGGATAGTCCGGAATCTCGCGGATCAGCTTTTTCAGGTCGTCCATCGTCTCCTCTTCACGGCCTTAGGCGTCGTACTCAATCGAAAATGCATCGGCATGATTCAGTTCGATCGTCGCGTCTTCCTCTGTCACGCCCGTAACGGAAGCGCCTTTCGGTCCTCGTTCGAGCGTTTGTCGCAAAGTGGACAGCGACTCGGCCGGCCCAATCGCGTAAGTCTCGACGCGGCCATCACGCAAATTTCTTACGTACCCGGCCAATTTCAGGTGCTTCGCGGCGCGCTCGACGAAGTAGCGGTATCCTACTCCCTGCACCATTCCGCTGACGTAGTAGCGTTTGGCGTTCTGTTTTTCATGCACGGCGGATTCAGCCCAGAAACTGCAAACGCGCGATTTTAACAGAGCCTCGGCCGCTGCGAAGGTGTCTTTTTAAGTCTCGTTTCGCGGCAGGTGTGATATTTTTCGCGGGCATACTTCCGCGGTCGCGCTGAACGCCAAGGCCCGACCGCGCATCTAATTCGACGATGCATCGATCGCTATTCATCAGCGCCCTGCTGGCTACTTTCTTTCTCGGAGCCGCGCTCGCGGTTCGCGCCCAGGACGACCAGGGCCCCATGGGGCCTCCGCCGAAATTTGAGGTGAAGCGCATCCCCTCGGTGCCGCATCCCGGCCCGCCGCCCATACCGGAACAAGAAATCATCCGCAGGCTCGCGGCGAACGAGGACGTGGCCAGGAAGGTGTACGAGACGTATGATTTCGAGCAGACCATTCGCATCGAGGAACTGAGCAATCCCGGCGGCAAATTCACGGTGACCGGCGAGGAGTACACTCGGCCGGACGGCCAGCGGGTCTGGCGCCTGGTGAAGCCCGCCGAATCCACGCTCAAGCTGACGCACTACTCGTTCGAAGACGTCCGCACAATCACGACGCTGCCGATTTTTTTCCTTACCTCCGACCAGGTCGCGAATTACGATTTTCTCTACGCGGGGCAACAGAAGCTCGATGAGTTGAACACCTACGTGTTTCAGGTAAAGCCGAAGCAGCTCAGCCGCACGCAGCGTCTTTTTCAAGGCGTCGTGTTCGTGGATGACCATGACCTCGCCATCGTCGAGACCTACGGCAAGTTTGTGACGGAAGTGATCGAAGAGGGCGCGAAGCTGCCCTTCAGCTTGTACGAAACCTATCGCGAGAATTTCCAGGACAAATATTGGCTGCCCACCTACACGACCTCGGACGATTACGTCGGCAGTTCGGCGGACGATCAGTTCCAGTTAAGGCTGGTTATTCGCTCGACTGGCTTCAAACCGAATGCAGCGGTCGCGCCGGCTCCCTCGCCGAATGTCCCGCCGCAAAACTAATCTGCTCGCCGCAAATGCCGCGGCAGATCGCGAATCGAGCGCAGCAACAAGTCCGGCTCCGCGGCGCGAATCCGTCCGGCAGTAGGGAACGGGCCGAGCACTCCGATGGCGCGCACTCCCGCCCGCCGCGCCATCTCGATGTCCTCCGCCGAGTCGCCCACGTACACGCAATCCTCCGGTTTCGCGCGCAAGAGTTTCAATGCAATTTGAAGCGGCGCGGGATGAGGCTTCTTCCGCGGCGAGTCCTCGCTGAAAACTCGCACGGAAAACAGGTCCTCCAGGCCGAGATCACGCAATTGCTGCCGGACACGCCCGCGGCTCCCGGCGGTCACGAGTCCAAGCACGAAACGCCGCTCGAGAATGCGCACCGCCGCTCGCGCGCCTGAGAGCAGCGCGGGTCGTTCGGAGCGGTAGGCCGCGCGCCACATCCGGTCGGCGCGCTTCCAGTCTGGCCGTGAAATTCGCGCGGCACGATAAACCTGATACCAATTCGGGGAATAGTGCCGATCGATCTCGCGGACTCCCCATTCGACTCCCATTCCGCGAAACATGGCGAGATACGCCCGCTGGTCGGCCGCATAGGAATTGAGCAGGGTCCCGTCCCAATCGAGCAGCACGACGCGAGCACGGAATAGCGTTTGATTCACGGAGGGAGAATCGTATCAGAACAACGTACGGACCAGTGGTGAAGGAAACTTGCTAGCCCACTTTATAGCGCATGGGCAGAACGTCGTCGCGCTGTAGAGCGAAGTCGTCGAAGCTCGCGGCGTAGGCTCTCCAACCGGGAGTTTCGGTATCTTCCGCGCGCACCACGTGAGCCGCGGTGCACATCTGCACGCGTCCGAAGCCGAGAGGCCGGTCAACCAGCGCCACCTCCAGCTCAATCGCCGTGCCGGGCTCGATCTCGCGGGGCGCGAGGAAACAGACGCCGCTCGAGCTGATATTTCTGGTGACCAGCGTCACGGGAATTGGCTCGACGGCGTCGCCGATCCGAGTCAGCCGCAGCGGCAGCGACAGCGAAGCCCGTGGATACCGGCGGCGTTCGGACGCTACGCCAATCGTGTGCGTCGGAACTCGCGCAAAGCGTCGCGGTCCCGGCTTTCCTGATATCGCGGTTACTGATTCTGTTCGGATTTCAACTTCACGAAGCGGAGATACTGCGGCGCGATCGTCGCGTTCCGGAACAGCTCCCATTACACGTCCCCCAAGACCTGCCGAATGATGACCCCCGTCAGGTTGGTCCGAATATGCGGTAGGTGTGGCGAGGCGTCAACAAGGCGAAGGGAAAAAGTGCCGTATGATGTAACCCTCTGACCGGAGCCTGTGGAAGGCCACAAATCTGGGATGCCGCACGGATGGCTGTTCCGTAAGGGCGCAGCATGCTGCAGTCGGCGTACGAACTTGGCAAGGATTCGCCGTAGGTCTTAGTGGCGCCGGCCGCGACGCGGTGCAGACAGCCCGGACATTGCGCGCGAGATTCGGATAGCTCGCGTATTTGAGCTCGGTTATTGTGATCGAGTCAGTTGGATTTAGGCGGAGCGCTTAAGATGATGTTGCGAAATCGAAGCCGAGCAGAGCGGGGAACGGGCCCGTCCGAAAGCAGCTCGCGGTCCCGGTGGCGAGCGGTGCAGGCGCGCGACGACGGCGCGGACGGCGCCTTCGTCTACGCGGTTCGATCCACTGGAATCTATTGCCGCCCGTCTTGCCCCTCGCGCAAGCCTCGGCGAGAACAGGTCGTGTTCTTCCCTTTGCCGGAAGCCGCCGAGCAGAAGGGTTTTCGTGAATGCCGGCGCTGCCATCCTCGCGCTCTCCCGATGCGGGATCCCAGGGTCGAGACGGTTGCGCGCGTTTGCCGGGAAATCGAGGCGCGAGTTCAGTCCGACCCGGGAATTGACGTACGCAGCGACACGCAGTTAACGCTAGCGGCACTCAGCGCGCTCGCGGGCATGAGTCCCCACCAGCTCGATCGCGCATTCCGAAGCGCGATGGGCATTACTCCACGGCAATACGCCGATGCGCAGCGAATGCGCCGCTTAAAATCGCGACTGAAAAGAGGAGACAACGTGACCACCGCACTTTATGAAGCAGGATACGGCTCGTCGAGCCGGCTGTACGAACGCGCTCCATCACACTTGGGGATGACTCCCGCAGCGTACGGCCGGGGCGGCGCCGGGATGCAGATCCACTATGCGATTGTCGGTTCGCCCCTGGGGCGTCTGCTCGTTGGCGCCACCGACCGCGGCATCAGCGCACTCTACCTGGGTGAATCCGACGGCATGCTCCGCGCCGCGCTGCGCAAGGAATACCCCAGCGCCGATCTCTTCGCCGACAACACGGCGCAAGGATTTAAGAGCCAAGGGGGAACGGTCCGCGGGAGCCTCGGTGAATGGGTCGGCAAGATTCTCGCGCATCTGCGAGGCCACGAACCTCACCTCGATCTGCCCACCGACGTGCAGGCCACGGCCTTCCAACGTCGCGTCTGGGAAGAGCTGCGGAAGATTCCCTACGGCGCCACGAAGACCTACACGGAGGTCGCGCGCGCAATCGGACGCCCGGCTGCGATCCGTGCCGTCGCGCGGGCCTGTGCGACAAATCCCGTTTCCGTCGTCGTGCCGTGCCATCGAGTGGTTCGGCAAGACGGAAACCTCGCGGGATATCGCTGGGGCATCAATCGCAAGCGCGCTTTACTGGAAAAGGAAGGCAAGGCGGCGCGCACATAGAGGGCGGGACTGAAGAGTGAGCGGGGTCCGGTCTTAAACGGTCTCGATCAATCCTGCGGCTTGATTCTCTCGGTGCCCTTCGGCCAGTGCGGTTTGAACAGCGAGTCCGGCAAGCCCGGATTCCGGACAACTTTCGAGTAGTGGACGATGGAATAATCGCCCGATCCGGCCTCGAAGAATTCCTGCTGCACGGGCAGCCAGCTCGACTCATCCAGCCAGATCTGTATTTTCGAGATCTGAGCACGAACGGCGTCCAGTTTCGGCGTCAATTCGAGTTCGATCGTCTTCCTGTCGTCAATCTTGTCTTCCTTCAATAGAGTAACCAGATAGCTCTTCTGCATCTCTTTGCTGTCTGTGCCGAAGCCTAGCAGCAGAAACTGGTCCACGAGCGTGCGATTTTTGCCGAGATTGTACTCTTCGACGCGCTTCAGCCCCGGCGTATAGACGTAGAGGCTGTCCCCGGTCCGGAGGATCGTGCGCGGGTCCGGCACCTTCATATCGAGCAACATTTTGTCGCCGCGGACCTGGATGCTCCCGGTTTCAGTTGAGTGGTCATTGACCACCACAGTGACCTTGGTGCGTTCGATGTCGGCGGAGAGGCTGTGAAAATCCTTGGCCCCGCCGTCCATCTGCCGGAAGACGCTCTCGAGCGTCCCGGGACTGCGGGTCTGCCCTCGCGCCACGAATCGGCCCGCGGACGCCATCAAGATCAGGGCGCACAACGCAATCGTCGCTCTACAGTTTCTCCAAATGAACAAATTTCCCCCCAACAAAACCGTCGAGTCTGTAAGCGCCATGATAACACAGCGAAAAGTAGCGCAAATACGTCCGCGCGGTCCGTTTCGGACCTGACAGGATGTGTCAATTGTCGCCCGGGCACGCCGCTCGTGGTACACGGCCGGCGGCATCCGTTTGATTTGAAATGTCGTGCTTCCGGCGTTAAAATTATTTGATGGGAGCAAGAGAAAAGGCTTGACAAGAAATGGCACCCTATGGAGAATGCCTTGCGCGCCGTTTCTGCCTTCCCCCTGAGGTAGTTCCTCCCCTTTCGCATCGCCGGAAAATAGTCTGCGAGGAGACCGGTGGCGGAAAAAGATAGCATAGCAACCAGCATGGAACTGGATCGAGAAGTCATCCGCTGTCAAGTATGCGGGTTGGTGCAGTACCGCACGCGGACGGGCAATTGCCGTCGCTGCCTGCGTTTGCTGCCCCCGAAGGTGACGTTCGTCATCCCGACGCCGTCGCCACAAGACTTGCCAGGGGATGACCGTCAACTGTTCGAGAACTGGCCGAATCGCGAAACTGTCGAAAACATCGGCCAGCGTATCCGGCAGTTGCGAGAATCGCGCGGCATGACGCAGAGCCAGCTACAAGCACGCTCGCGCGTTTCCCGCTCGTATTTGTCCCGGATCGAAAGCGGGCAGATGACTCCCAGTCTCGGCACTCTGGAAAAGATTGCCGAAGCCTTGGGTGTTGGCCTGAATCGCTTCTTCGTGCCGGAGACAAACGGCGAAACGGTTCTCGAGGACCCGTTCATTCAAGGGCTTCGTCCGTTCTTGCGGCAGCTTGATTGGACTCAGTGGCAGGGCATTCTGAAGAGGTTGCAGGCAATCAGCGAGCATGTCAGCACCAATCATCAGGTGCGCCCGCTGGCTCCCCAATCTACGGAACGGATGCCCAATGTGCCCCGGCGGCAGGCCCAGCCTGGACACATCGCGACCGCCATTCACCGCTAGAACTCTAGCGGCAACCACGAAATCAAAGTCGGCCGGTCGTCCGCCAACGCGGGCGATCGGCTGAGTTGGTTGTCGGCTAGTAGAACCGTACTTTCACGTCCGCTCCCTTTTCGAGATGGACGGAATCAATAAATCGCACCTGTCGCTGATCGAGAGTCATGATCAGCGACTGAGTGCGCGTTCCATCGCCGAAGAACCGCACGCCGCGGAGCAGGTTCCCGCCGGTAACTCCCGTGCACGCAAAAATGATGTTCTTGCCGGGCGCCAGATCCTGCGTATCGTAAATTCGCTTTGCGTCCTTGATCCCCATCTGCGCGAGACGCTCATGATGTTCCGGCTTCGAAGCCACCAGACGGCCGATAATCTGACCGTTCAAGCAACGCAGCGCGGCGGCTGTCAACACGCCTTCGGGAGCCCCCCCGGTACCCATCACGGCGTGGACGCCCATGTTCGATACCGCTGCCGTTATTCCGGCCGAAAGGTCCCCGTCGGTAATCAGCCGGATTCGCGCCCCGGTCTTGCGGATATCTGCGATCAGCTTTTCGTGGCGCGGGCGCTCAAGCACGATCACCACCAGATCCTCGACCTTGCGGTCCAGCCTCTTCGCAATGGCGCGCAGGTTGTGCTCCGGCGTAGCGTCGAGCTCGACCGCGCCCCTACATGCCGGGCCGACGACGATCTTTTCCATATAGAGGTCGGGAGCATGCAAAAGGCCGCCATGGTCACTGGCTGCCAGCACCACGATGGCGTTTGGTTCGCCGGTGGCGCAAAGATTAGTGCCTTCCAGGGGATCTACGGCGATATCAACCTGAGGGTACTTTCGCGATTTGTCGCGGGCTGCCGCGCCCACTTTTTCGCCGATGAAAAGCATCGGGGCTTCGTCGCGCTCGCCTTCCCCGATTACGATGGTCCCATCCATACCGACGGAATCCATCTCGGACCGCATCGCTTGAACGGCCGCTTGATCGGAACCGTGACGGTCGCCCAGTCCCATGGTGCGGGCCGACGCGATGGCCGCACGCTCCACAACGCGCAAGAATTCCAGGCTTAGTTCTGTCTCCACGTTGACTCCTTAAAAATGAGGATTCCGCCGGAAAGGGACCGCCGCCCGGCGCCATAATAGTTCAATTCTTACTTAGTCGAATGTATTTTTCAGCCGGCAATTGCAGGGATCAGACGAATGCGGCAATGCCCGTAATGCGCTCGCCGATCACAAGCTTGTGAATATCGTGCGTTCCTTCATAGGTGTAAACCGACTCAAGATTGTTCATGTGGCGCATGATGCAGTAGTCGTCCACGATTCCATTGGCGCCCAGGATTTCCCGCGCCATGCGCGCCGTCTCTCGCGCCATCCACACGTTGTTCATTTTCAGCATCGAAATATGCGACGAATGCACGCGCCCCTGGTCCTTCAGGCGTCCCACCTGCAAGGCGAGAAATTGCGCCTTGGTGATTTCGGTGATCATCCACACCAGCTTTTCCTGCACGAGTTGGTGCGAAGCGATGGGACGGTCGTTGAACTGTTTCCGCTGTTTCGCGTAGCTGAGCGCAGTGTCGTAGCACGCCATCGCCGCGCCGATCGCGCCCCATCCGATGCCGTACCGCGCCTGGTCGAGGCACGATAGCGGGCCGCGCAGTCCCTGCACTCCCGGCAGCAGGTTTGAAGCCGGAATCTTGCAGCCGGTCATAGCGAGGCCGGAGGTCACCGACGCGCGCAGCGATTGCTTTCCATGAATCGCCCAGGCCTTGAATCCGGGCGTACCCTTCTCAACTAGGAAACCACGAATCTTTCCGTCTTCGCACTTCGCCCAGATCAGAGCCACATCCGCTATCGAGCCGTTGGTGATCCACATTTTCTCGCCGTCGAGCACGTAGCTATCGCCCTTTTTCACGGCACGCGTCAGCATCCCGCCGGGATTCGAGCCGAATTGCGGCTCGGTCAGCCCGAAGCAGCCGATTGCTTTTCCCTGTTGCAGGAGTGGCAGCCATTTTTCCTTCTGCGCGTCCGACCCAAACGCGTGAATGGGATACATCACTAGCGCGGATTGCACCGATGCGAAGCTGCGCAGCCCGGAATCGCCCCGCTCGAGCTCTTGAGTGACCACGCCGTATTCCACGTTGGACATCTCCGCGCAACCGTAGCCCTTCAAATTCGCGCCGAAGAGCCCGAGCTTCGCCATTTCCGGGACGAGATTCATGGGAAAGGTCCCCTCGCGGTCGTGCTGGGCGATGATCGGCAGGACCTGCTCGTCCACAAACTGCCGCACGCTCTTCCGGGCCAGCTTTTCTTCGTCGCTCAGCAGGGAATCGAAGTCGAGGAAATCGACCCCGGGAAATGGAGGCATCGGTTATCTCCTGCGGCATTCTACCGGACTTGCGTCGTACCGCGCCACAGGCCGCCTGAGCGCCGCCCCAGTTACCTTTTCGTGTGCTGTCTTCCCTGTATTGTCTGATTGCGCCACTGCCCCTGACAAACATTCTTGTTTCTCGCCCGCACAGCTAAACTTTTAGGATAAGGCGCCGGTTCGGACTCGCAGGGTAGGGTGGACTTCCCGGGGGTGGTGTGCTCGTGATGGGCGTTCATATACGATCGAACCGGCCGGAGAAGGGATTCGACCCCGTCCAGCCTTTCGGGATCCCCTTTTGGCTCGCCGGAGCCTTATTTGCGCTAATCCTTCTGGTTTTGTGTGCCGGTCCGGTACAGAACAGTAGGGCTGATGCCACGCAGGACACTCAGAATCCTCCCGATGACCTGAAGCAATTGAGTCTGGAGCAGCTCGGCGCGGTCGAAGTCACGACGGCGTCAAAAGAACCTGAGGAAGTCTGGAAGACTCCAGCCGCAATCTATGTGATCACGCAGGAGGACATTCGCCGCTCCGGAGCCACAAGTGTGCCGGAAATCCTGCGAATGGTGCCGGGCGTGGAAGTGGCCCGCATTGATTCGGACCATTGGTCGGTAGGCATACGCGGGTTCGGCAGCGAGTTCTCAAAGTCCGTCCTGGTGCTGATTGATGGCCGGAGCGTCTATACACCGTTGTTTGCCGGCGTCTATTGGGAGCTCCAGAACGTGCTGCTGGAGGACGTCGAGCGAATCGAGGTAATTCGCGGCCCCGGTGGCACGATCTGGGGCGCAAACGCTGTCAACGGCGTCATCAACATCATCACCAAGAGCGCCAAGGACACTCACGGCGCTCTTACGTCCGTTAGCGGCGGGAATGTCGATCAGGGTATCGGCGAGTTCCGTTACGGAGGAGGTAACGGAAACGGTTTCGATTATCGCGTTTATGGTCTGGCGTTCGGCCGCGCCGCCGAGTTTCATCCCGAGTTTGTCGCGCCCAATCAAACTCCGGTTGATCACGATCCGTTTGACCAGTGGCAGATGGGCCAGGGGGGCTTCCGAACGGACTGGCAGCTGAACACTCGCGATGCGTTCACGGTGCAGGGCGACATGTACAAGGGATACGACGGTGAGCGCGTGGACGTCTCTCTTTATTCCCCGCCTTCCACGGTGCAATTTGACGATCCTCACAATGTCTCCGGTGAAAATATATTGGGGCGCTGGCGGCGTCAGGTCAACGAAGACTCCGACTTTCAATTTCAGGTCTATTACGACCGCACGTCGCAACTAAGCCCGCAGCTCGACGAGACGCGCAACACCGTTGACGTCGATTTCCTCTACCATCTAAACGCGAACGACCGGAACGACCTGTTGTTGGGTGCAGGAGCGCGATGGAGTCCCGACGACATCACGCAGAAATTCGAAACGCTGGATTTCGAGCCCCACCAGGAAACGGACAGCATCTACAGCTGGTTTCTTCAGGACCAGATATCCATTATTCCCAAGCAGCTTTCGCTCATCGTCGGGTCCAAGTTTGAGCACAATAACTACAGCGGCTTCGAAATCCAACCGAACGTCCGTGCGATGTGGACACCGACGGATCATCAGTCTCTTTGGGTAGCCGTGACCAGGGCGGTCCGCACGCCTTCGCGGCTGGACACGGACCTGCAACTCACGGATTTTCTGGGGGAATCGGCAGGAAGCCCGCCTTTATATCTGCGGGTCGTCGGGAACAAGAAATTCGAATCGGAACAACTCCTTGGCACTGAACTCGGCTATCGGACGCTCCTGGCCAAAAAGCTGTACGTGGATGTCGCCTATTTCTACAACAACTATACCGACCTCTATGGTTACGGCCCCGATTCAGTGTTAGTGGAGACGCCGCCTGCGCCGGCGCCCACTCGCGTGGTTTTACAGCTTCCGCTAACGAACGCGACGAAGGGCGACACGACTGGAATTGAAATCGCGCCCGATTGGAAACCCTTCAGTTGGTGGGAAGTGAAGGGCTCGTATTCGTTCCTGCACCTATTCGTACAGGATAACGCCCACGCGGGCAGTTTCAACTCGTTGATCACTACCTCCGACAATGGTTCGAGCCCCCATCATCAGGTCGAAATGCAATCGCTTTTCAACCTGCCGAAGAAATTCGAGTTTGACGCGACCTATCGATACGTCTCCGCGTTGTCGGCACAGACATCGGTTCCGGCAGGTCCGACCGTAGGTGACTATTCGAGCTTCGATACCCGGTTTGGCTGGCGTCCCAATCACAGTTTTGAGCTGGCGTTCGTCGGGCAGAATTTGCTCCAGGATCATCACGCGGAATTCGGCGGCGATGACGGACCGCTTGTAGGGATTCGCCGAAGTTTCTACGGAAAGGTCACGTGGAGAAGGTGATGCCGAGCTCGCCAGCCACGTCTGTCCGATGCGTGAGGACTCGTAAATGTGCGTCGTGGAGTCACGCGTGTTGGTGGCGCCTTCAATACACCACCGCGCTTCTGGCAATCGTGTCTCTGGTGTTCTTCGCAGGCCCTTCTCTGTGCGCGCAGCAGCCAAAGGCGAGTGAGTTCCAGGTAAAGGCCGCATATCTCTACAATTTTGGAAAATTTGTCGCATGGCCGGATGAAAACGGCACCGGTCACGCCGAATCTTTTGAGATCTGTGTGTTGGGCACGGACCCATTCGGGCAGGCTCTGGACGCAACGCTTGCGGGCGGAACGATTGGCGGCAAAAGCGTGATGGCCAAGCGAATCTCCAAACCGCAGGACATCAACAGTTGCCGCATCCTGTTCATCAGCTCATCCGAAGAAAGCCACCTGAAAGAGGATCTGGCGGCGCTCGACAAGTCGCGCGTCCTGACGGTCAGCGACATCCCGCGATTCTCCGAGCGCGGCGGCATGATCGGGTTCGTCTCGGACGGAAACCGTGTGCGCTTCGACGTCAACATCGATAGCGCCCACGATGCGGGACTGACGCTAAGCTCCGAGTTGCTCAGAGTCGCGACCAACGTCAGAAAAGGCTCTCACTCGGGAGACTTGTAAACAATGCGCAACGTCACCGACGCCTCTATCGCAAGAAAGCTGACCTGGATGAACATGCTGGTCAGCGCCACCGCTCTGCTGATGGCGTGTGCGGCGTTCATTGGCTATGACATGGTCACATTCAGGCAGACCGTCGTTCGCAATCTCTCCACCCAGGCCCAGATTATCGGCTCGAATAGCGCCTCGGCGCTCCTGTTCAACGACCCGCAGGCGGCGGAAACAACTCTGTCGGCATTGAAAGCTGCTCCCGACATTTTGTCTGCCGTCATCTACATGCCGGACGGCCAGCCCCTCGCCACGTATTCGCGCGATCGTAGCGACTCGATTCCGGCGCCTCCTTCGATCGCCGCGGGTCAGATCGAAATGCACCTCCGCAGGAGCAACGAAATCGTGTTGGTCCGCTCGATCGTGTTTCAGGGCAAGCCAACGGGCATCGTCTATCTTCGATCCGATCTGGAGGAATTAAATCAGCGCTTGAACCGGTATGTCGGGATCGCCGCGATCGTGCTGTTTGTTTCCCTGATGGCGGCGCTGCTGGTTTCATCAGTCTTTCGCAGAGCGATCGCAAAACCTATCGTGGACTTGGCGCGGATTGCCGGAGTTGTTTCTCACGATAAGAATTATTCTGTGCGTGCCACTCCGATCCCCGGGCAGGGCGAATTGACGATTTTGATAGACGCGTTCAACGAGATGCTGGCGCAAATCGGCAAGAGTGAACGCGACTTGCTGAAGGCCCAGGATGGGCTGGAGCAGCGCGTCAAAGAACGCACAGCAGAGCTTGAGACCGCGAAAAAAGAAGTGGAAGCTTTCTCCCAGTCTGTCGTCCTGGCCAAAGAAGAACTCGAACGCTCGAGCAAGTTTAAGGACCAGTTCCTTTCCACGATGAGCCACGAGCTGCGAACTCCGCTGAACGCTGTGTTGGGTTTTTCTGATCTGCTCGGCGAAGACCGCTACGGTCCCCTCAATGAAAAGCAGCGGCGCTATGTGAATCATATCTCCACGGGCGGGAAGCATCTCCTCCGCTTGATCAACGACATTCTCGATCTATCCCGGATCGAGGCGGGACGCCTGCAGTTGACGCTTGAAACCGTGCGAGTCGAGACCTGTTTTTCGGAAGCTTGCGACACCTTGCAGCCACTCGCCAGCAAGAAGGGTCACGCCCTCGTCAAACACTCAGCCCCGGGCCTAAGCGTTCGCGCCGACGGAACGCGCTTGAAACAGATCCTGATGAACCTGATTGGAAACGCCGTCAAGTTCACGCCGGATGGTGGAAAGATCGAATTGGCAGCGAGGAGAATCGGCGACCTCGTTCGCTTGGAAGTCCGCGATTCCGGTCCCGGCATTCCCCCGGAAGAGCAGAAGCGCATATTCGAGGCTTTCTACCGTTTGACCCAAAACTCAAAAGCTGCGGAAGGCTCGGGATTGGGACTGGCCATCACGCAGCGGCTGGTCGAACTGCATGGCGGTCAGCTGGGCTTGGAAAGCCAGACTGGCGTGGGGAGCTGCTTTTATTTCACTCTGCCGTTTGTCCAGTCCATCGAGCCGCGTGAGGAACAAGAGATCGAGCACAAACCCGGCGGCGGGGCAGCGAGAATACTTGTGGTCGAAGACGATCGAACTGCCGCAACCCTCCTCGAGACGCAGCTGATTTCCGCGGGTTACCAGGTCACGTTGTGCACCAAGCCGGAACGAGCCGTCGAAATGGCCGCCGAGCTTCAGCCGGCCGCTGTGACCATGGACATCGTCATGAAACCAATCAACGGCTGGCAAATATTGACCGCTCTAAAGAGCGACCGCCGCACCGCCCAGATTCCCGTGATTGTGGTGACAATCGTGGATCAGCCGTCCACCGGGGCGCTGCTCGGCGCGGACGAATATGTCGTGAAGCCGGTCGAAAAACTGGTGCTTCTGTCCGCTGTGGACCGTTGTTTGAGCCGCTCGGGGCGCACGGGGTCGCCCTCGATCCTCATCGTGGAGGATCACCCTCCCACGCGCGAGTTCATTGCCGAGTCGCTTATGCACCGCGGCTACGTCGTGGATATTGCCGCCGACGGCGGAGCGGCCCGCGCCCGCGTCGCCAGAGGGCTTCCCGAGCTTGTAATTCTCGATTTGATCTTGCCGGATATAAGCGGTTTCGAGCTGCTTGCTGAATGGAGGGCGAATCCCTCGACGGCAGCACTGCCCGTCTTTGTGTTGACCAGCAAAGACCTGACACCCGCGGAAAAAGTATTTCTCCAGGCGAATAGCATGGCGCTCCTGCAGAAGAAGGACCGGTGGCAGGAGAGCCTGATCAGCCAGCTGCAGCGTGTGGCGCCCCCAGCGTTGGTGGGAAAAATATGAGCCATCGAATTCTCGTGGTCGAAGACAACGAGGCGAATCTTGAACTCCTCGTGGACTGGTTGGAGTCCGAAGGGTTTCAGGTGGAAACCGCTACGACTTTGGACGAGGCGTTTGCGGCCTTCCAGAGTAAGCTCCCCGAGACGGTCCTGCTCGACGTGCAACTGGGTGCGCAGGATGGTTTGACGCTGGCCGCCTGGATCCGTCGCGATCCTGAATTGCGAAATATTCCCGTGATTGCCGTGACAGCTCACGCGATGCTGACCGACTACGAACGAGTGATGCGGGCCGGTTGCAGTGCATGCGTCTCGAAACCAATTGATTTCCGTTTGCTTCGCAAGCAACTGGACCGATGGCTCACCGAACCTGCGAAAGCGCAGCCCGGCTCCTGAACGCCCGCGAATCTGGAAGAACAATCGCGAATCTGCCTGCCGGGGGTCTAGCATGCCGAACCGGGTTCTTGTGGTGGACGATAACGAAGCGTTTGGCGAGATGATCCAGGAGGTTCTGCGCACGGTTGATATCGAATCGCTGGTATTGACCCACAGCGGGCAGGCCGTCACGTGCCTGGCGAGGGAAAAATTCGACGCCGTATTCCTCGACATGAACATGCCCAAACCCGACGGTATCGAGCTGACGCGAAAAATCCGCTCGGGTGGTTTGAACGTCTCCACGCCGATCATGATGATCACCGGCGAAGAGGATCGGGCCCTGCTCGGGCGCGCGTTTGAAGCCGGCGTTAATTTTTTCCTCTATAAGCCGATTGACCGGCACGCCATTCTGCGCCTGGTTCGTGCGACGAAGGACTCCATCGAGGTTGAGAAACGGCGGTTTCGCCGCATCAAGGTAAGCTGTAACGTCTCCATCGAATCGGGAGGCGCGCAGCTGAAAGGCACGACCCTCGACATCAGCATCGGCGGCATGTTCGTGCAATCGTCGGGCGTGCTGCCCGTGGGCACGGCCGCGCAAGTCACGGTTCACGTTCCAACCGGGCCGCCCCTGTCTTTTGCCGCGCGTATCCTACGCGTCGCCGGGGGAGACTGCATGGGGATGCAATTTGAAAACGTCACTCCGGCGCTCAGCAAGGGTCTGCAGGAATTCCTGTTGCCTCTCGTTCTCGCGAAATCCGACTAGCCTCTGTCTCCACTTGGCGTTCAAAACTAATCCGCACGCTTGAGGACACCCCGAACCGGCCGGCCGGACCTGTACCTCCGGCAAGCCGCTGTGGTATCCTTGCTCGTTTTCACACGGTACTCACGCGGGAAGACGCTCACACCGAAGCAGCTTTTTTCTAGGGCTCCGCAGCGGAAGGAATGACTCGCTGGTCAGGTGTCCCCGGAATGCAGCGACGGGATGAGCTTCCTCGGAGCGCCAGAATGGTCACGAAAATGTCCACGCCAGCCGCGGCAACTGGAACGGTCTCCCTGCAACTCGCGCACTCGCCCGATAGCGATGACGCCTTCATGTTTTACGCCTTGGCGACAGGCAAAGTCCGCCTTCCGGGCGTTAAATTCACGCACATTCTCTCCGACATCGAGTCGCTGAACCACGCCGCGCTGAAGGAAACCTACGACGTAACGGCCGTCAGCTTTTATGGCTATACGTTTGTCGCCGACAAGTACGTCCTGCTCGACTGTGGCGCGAGTTTCGGCGAGGGCTACGGGCCGATCGTGGTCGCCTCGCATCCGATCAAGAAGAACGGGCTCGCCGGTAAAAAAATTGCCGTCGCCGGAACGCGGACGACCTCCTACCTCGCGCTTAAGCTCTTTGAGCCAAATGTCGAAACGGTGACCATGCCGTTCGACAAGATTATGGCAGCTGTCCAGGCAAAGGAAGTTGAAGCGGGCCTGCTGATCCACGAGGGGCAGCTTCTTTTTTCGCAGATTGGACTTCACAAAGTCGTGGACCTCGGACAGTGGTGGCAGGAGTCCACCGGCTTGCCGCTGCCTCTGGGCGCAAACGCCGTTCGACGCAGCCTCGGGCCCGAGATGGGCCGCCAGGTGGCGCGCATCATTCGCGAAAGCGTCAGCTACGCGCTCGATCACCGCGAGGCCGCGGTCGAATACGCACTTCAGTTCGCGCGCGACATGGACCCCATGCTCGCGGACAAGTTCATCGGCATGTATGTAAACCGATGGACGCTCGATTATGGTGAGGAGGGACGCCGCGCCGTGCGGGAATTGCTCGCGCGCGGAGCCGCAGCGGGGCTTGTCTCGCCGTCTTTCAAAGTAGATTTTCTCTCCGAAGCCGCCTGATCCGCCGCGCGGTCGAATCAAGACCGTCGGGTTTTCGGCACCGATTCGGACGGAGTAAGCCGATGACCATTCCCCTGTCGGGTGGTTCGGGTCCTGCTCCGCTAAGTCCTCAGCCTGTGTTCGCGCACCAGCGCGACAACTCCGACCGCAAGGTCATCATCATCGTCATCAGCCTTCTGATCGTGGTTGTCGTAGGCCTTGTGGCCGTCGTGGCGGGATTTTCGATCTACTACGCGTCCAAGTACGATGCGATTGACAGGACCAACGATTCGATTTCGTGGGACCCGGATCATAGCGACGCCGTGTTTACCACGTTCGAAAGTCCGTCGGCGGGTGTGACATTGAAATTACCGGGGAAATGGGAGCTGTCGAAGACTCCCACGAAATATATCTGCCATTTGGTGAATCCCGATAATTTCAACGCTGTACTGGAGCTGGATTTTCCGTCACTGGCACCCTCGATCGGAGTGGATGCAGCACAGGTCGCAACGCGGTATGAAACCAGGAACCAGTGGGCGATCAGCCGCGACGAATCGATCGAAGTGAACGGCTTCCCTGCGCACCTGCTTCGCATGGATACTCACCGCAACGTGGACGTGGACATCGTGCTGGTAAAGAAGTGGCCGGCTGACTATGGCCTGTCCATCGCAGGGCGCCCTGACGCGACCGATGAATGGCAACGCATAGAAGCCGCTCTGCCGCAAGCCATCACTATCAAGTAGGGGTCCTTCGTCTCTGTTTCTCACCCTTTCCCGCCGACCGGCCTGCAAACTATTGACGCAGGGGCGGTTTCCATTGACCATAGATGTTCTCGTACGAATGCCGCACTGGGGGCGGGATGCAGCGCATTCTTTCCACGTACATGTACCGGAACCAGCCGCTGACGCCGGCCCTCCTGGCGGAAATCGCGCGGGCGGGACTTGCGGGGCTCGAGATATTCTGCGGGAGCTTTCATTTCGATTACGCCGCCTTGCAGTCCGTGCGCGAACTCGCCGGCTCGCTGGGTGAATACGGTTTGACCCTTCACGCGCTCCACGCCCCAACGGAGCGCGACACGGCCCCGGGGCGGGGAAGCGGCGTGTCCATTTCGATCGCGGATACTGAACGCATCCGGCGGCAGGACGCGGTGGACGAAATCAAGCGCGCCCTCGATGTGGCGGAGACGATTCCATTCCAGTTTTTGACGCAGGACCTGGCCGCGGGCCACCAGGCGGCCGATCCGCGCAAGCTCGACGCGGCGTTCAACTCGCTCGAAATCCTCACCGTCTTCGCAAAGCATCGCGGCGTCACGATCGCCCTGCAAAATACTCCCAATGAACTCGGATCGCCTGCGACGCTCGCCCAATTCATCAAGGACACGCACCTGCACAATCTGGGATTCTGCTTCGACATCGGACACGCGCACTTGGAGGGCGGAGCCGAAGCGGGCTTTCACCTGATGCGCGATCGCGTCGTCAGCGTGCACGTCCACGATAATCACGGCGAAAAGGACGAGCACATGCTTCCCTGGGAAGGCACGATTGATTGGGACGCCGCCCTCGGCGAATTTGCAAACGCGCCGGAGCCTCTTCCGCTCGTTCTCGAGCCGAAAGAAACCGCGCCGGGTTCGCCATCGCTGGATCAGGTTCGCACCGCGTTCGACAAACTCGAAAAACACCTCGACGAGAAAGGCGCCAACTCCGCCCGAACCGGGCCGGCCCGCAACTGATGCCTCCTTCCGACGATTCCATGAGCCAGCCAACACAAGCGCCCGTTCCTGTGGTTGCCATCGAGCACGCCGCCCAACACGTTGGCGGCGTGGTCACGATCCGCGGCTGGCTGTACAACTTGCGCGAATCGGGCAAACTCCTTTTCCCGATTTTCCGCGATGGCACTGGCGTGATGCAGGGCGTCGTCTCGCTGAAGGAGAATCCCGAGGCGTTCGCCGCTCTCAAGGGACTCACGCAGGAATCCAGCGTCATCGCCACGGGCAAGATTCAAGCGGAGCCGCGTGCGCCGGGCGGCTGCGAAATGCACATTAGCGCTGTCGAGGTCGTTCAGCGCGTGTCCGAATCCGAGCCATACCCGATTCAACTCAAGGAACACGGCGTGGATTTCCTGCTCGACCAGCGCCATCTCTGGATTCGCACGCCGCGCCAGGCTTCGATCCTGCGCATCCGCGCCGAGGCGGTTCGCGCCGCGCGCAATTTCATGGACGGCCTGGGATACACGCTCACCGATGCGCCGATTTTCACGCCCGCAGCCTGCGAAGGCACCACCACGCTTTTCGAGGTGAACTATATTGACGACCAGAAGGCCTACCTCACCCAATCCGGCCAGCTCTACGTGGAGGCCACGGCCGCCGCGCTCGGCAAGGTTTATACGTTTGGCCCCACGTTCCGCGCCGAAAAATCGAAGACGCGCCGGCACCTGACCGAGTTCTGGATGCTCGAGCCCGAGGCGGCTTACGCCCACCTCGAGGACATGATCGAACTGGGAGAAGGCCTCGTTAGCGCGATCGTGCAGTCGGTGGTGCAGAATCGCGCCCGGGAACTCGCCACTCTCGGCCGCGACGTCGCCAAGCTCGCGAAGGTCGTCCCGCCATTTCCGCGAATCAGCTATGACGAGGCGGTCAAGGTCCTGCAGAAGGCCGGCAACCCGGCAAAGTGGGGCGATGATTTCGGCGGCGACGAGGAGACTCTGCTGTCGAAGGAATTTGAAAAGCCCGTGATCATCCATCGGTATCCCGCTGCAATGAAAGCCTTCTACATGGCCACTGACCCGGCGCGGCCCGACCTGGCGCTCAGTTTCGACATGATCGCTCCCGAAGGCGGCGGAGAAATCATCGGCGGCGGCGAGCGCCAATCGAGCTACGAGACGCTCCTCCGCCGCATCCGCGAAAGCGGCCTGCCCGAGGAATCGTTTCAGTGGTATCTCGACCTGCGGCGCTACGGTAGCGTGCCCCACGCAGGCTTTGGGCTGGGGCTGGAGCGCACTGTGGCGTGGATTTGCGGAACGGAGCACATCCGCGAAGTCATCCCCTTCCCACGCATGCTCTATCGCGTCTATCCTTAGATGGGCTTGAGTGGACCCGGCGGGTGCCGCTGGGTGTCCTTCCGTCCCACCGGAGTCGCGAAAAGAACCAGCCAAATGCCAGAAAAAATACGCATCATCGGTGTGCCGATGGACCTGGGCGCGAGCCGCCGCGGCGTGGATATGGGACCTTCGGCGCTGCGCGTCGCGGGGCTGCAATCGCGCCTGAAGCAGCTCGGACGCCAGGTCGAGGATGTCGGCAATGTGGCCGTGCCCCAGGCCGAAGAGCAACCGTACGGCGAAAAGAAAGCCCGATACCTCGATGAAATTACCCAAACCTGCAAAGGCCTTGCGGAAATGGTCCGCAAGACGTTGGACGAAGACATGCTGCCGCTCGTGCTCGGCGGCGACCATTCGATCGCCGTTGGCACCGTTGCAGGAGCCGCGGCTCATTTCAATAAGATTGGCAAGCGAGTCGGCGTGATCTGGCTCGATGCGCACGGTGACATGAACACGCCCGAGTCGTCCCCTTCGGGCAACATTCATGGCATGCCGCTCGCTTCCATCATGGGATACGGCCCTCCAGAACTGATTGACCTTGCCGGAATCAAGCCGATGGTCGAGCCGCGCAATGTTGTTCTGGTCGGCATCCGCGAGCTCGATTCGAAAGAGCGGCGATTTGCAAAAGAGTCGGGAGTGCACGTCTTCACCATGCGCGATATTGACGAGCGCGGTATGCGCCAAGTGATGGCCGAGGCGCTGCGATTTGCCGGAGATGATACGGCGGGAATCTCCGTCAGCCTCGACATGGATTTCGTGGATCCCTCGGACGCGCCTGGAGTTGGCACGCCCGTGCGCGGTGGCGCGACATACCGCGAGGCGCATCTCGCGCTCGAAATGATCGCCGACAGCCGCTCCATGGTTTCGTTTGAGCTCGTCGAGATCAATCCGGTGATTGATCTGCACAATACGACCGCTCTCCTTGGAGTGGAGCTGGTCCTTTCGGGATTGGGGAAAAAAATTCTGTGATGACGACTCAGAAAAAATTGCGCGTCGGCGTGCTCTTTGGCGGGCGCTCGGGCGAACACGAGGTCTCGCTCGCATCGGCCGCGTCGGTGATCCGCGCGCTCGACGCGGAAAAATACGAAGCCGTTCCCATCGGCATCACGAAAGACGGACGCTGGCTTGTGGGCGGCGGCGCGCAGAAATTGCTCGCCGAAGTTTTGAAATCGGGCGAGCGCGTTTCGCTGCCGCCTGATCCCACTGCCGCGTCGCTCGTCCCGCTCACTCCGAGTCCGGGACGTCCCAGCTTAACCGTGGATGTGATGTTTCCGGTTTTGCACGGCACGTTTGGCGAAGACGGGACCGTTCAGGGACTGCTTGAGCTTGCCGGATTGCCATACGTTGGCGCGGGCGTGCTCGCGTCGGCCGTGGGAATGGACAAAGACGTCCAGAAGCGATTGTTTGCCGAGGCAGGTCTGCCGATCGTTCCGTTCCTTGCGATTCGCCGTTCGGAATGGGAACGCGAGCGAGTAAAGGTACTGCAGGCGATCAAGAAGAAATTCCGCTTTCCGCTGTTCGTAAAGCCCGCGACGCTTGGCTCGTCCGTGGGAATGACGCGCGTGAAAGCGGCGCACGAATTGGGCGCGGCGATTGATACCGCGGCGGAATTCGCGCTGAAGATTCTGGTCGAGAAGGCCGTCGCCGCGCGCGAGATCGAGGTCTCCGTTCTCGGCAACGACGATATTCGCGCGTCAATTCCTGGCGAAATCCTGCCCCACCGCGAATTCTACGATTACGCCGCCAAGTATCTGGAGCAGGGAACTCGCCTGCTGATACCCGCGCCGCTGAAAAAGAAGCAGGTTGCCACGTTCCAGGATTACGCGGTTCGCGCTTTTCGCGCCATTGACGGCACGGGCATGGCGCGCTGCGATTTCTTTCTCGAAAATCGCACCGGAAAGATTTTCGTCAACGAGCTGAATACGATTCCCGGCTTCACCTCCATCAGCATGTATCCAAAGATGTGGGAAGCTTCGGGACTGCCGTATCCCAAACTGATCGATCGCCTGATCGAACTGGCATTTGAGCTCCACCGCGAAAAAGCGCGAACGAAGTACTCGATCGAACTTCCGCCTGGCGCCGCCGGCGCGCTCGACGCGTAGGCGTCTCTCCCAAAGATCTGGTTCCCCCTCCGTTGTTAGACGACTTTTCCGCACTCTCGAGAGGGGCCGATGAGTGTCGATTAGAGAGGGCCGCCGTTCTGTGTTTGCAGCGGTTTGGGGGCGTTTCTAATCGCCACAGTGGCGATTAGAAATGAGTTCCGAGAGATCCCTCGGCTCGTTCGCCTTGGCGGATTCGCTCGGGACGACAATTGATCTCCCAGGCTCGACTTACCGTCGACCTGGGAGGCCTGTTATAGGGTCGTCGAAAGTGTGTCACTTTGCGGGTGCTGCTTTCCTTTGTTTTCAAGACGTTACGCGAGAAATTACTTTGCATGGTGTGTCACTTTGTTGGTGATCTGCGAGCAGTGGCGGCACGCAATATCCCATGGCTGAAACCATAATTACCGGGAGTGTGTTTCGTGGGCCTTAAGGCCCACGCTTTCACCTGATATCCCCTGGCCGAAACCATGATTACCGGGGTGCGTTTCGTGAGCCTTAGGGCCCACTTCCACCTGATGACCGGCGCTGGCGTTTCTGCTTTATTCAGTTGTCAACGAGCATCCGGCTCTCATCTAGAGAGCGGTGGCACATATTCGACTTGTGGCGGGGCGAAAAACTGCCCCTGCTCACGCTAATCTGTTTTGGCAGAGCTGTCTATTGTGGGAAATACGCACGCTGGCAGGAATCAGAACACGCTAGAGATACGGCGTCCCGTGCGTGGGTAACGACTCAAGTGGCCGGCGAATCAATCGGCCGGTGCGGCCCGCGTCTTGGCCCATTGCCGGATCGATTCCACTTCTTCAGCGCGAGTCACGCTGAGTGGCTGGGTCGAACGCATCTCCGCGAGGAGAATGTCGGTTGTCAGTTGCTGCTTCTGCGCGAACGCCGTATAAAGCCCGGCGATAATCGCCTGCTCGATTTCCGCTCCGGAAAAGCCCTCGCTTGCGGCGGCGAGTTTCGTCAAATCGAACGTGGCCGCGTCGCGCCCGCGCTTTTTCAAATGCAGCTCGAAGAGCGCCGCGCGAACTTCAGCGCTGGGCAGGTCCACGAAGAAAATCTCGTCGAATCGCCCCTTGCGCATCATCTCCGGCGGCAAAACTGTAATGTTGTTTGACGTCGCCGCCAAGAAGACGCCGCCCTCGCGGTCCTGCATCCAGGTCAACAGGGTCGCCAGGAGCCGCTGCGACAATCCCGCGTCGGCGTCCCCGCTTGCGCCTGCAGACGCGAACGCTTTCTCGATTTCATCGATCCACAGCACCACCGGCGCTAGCTTCTGCGCCAGTTCCAGCGCCTTGTGCAGATTCTTCTCGCTCTCCCCAACAAACTTGTCGTACAACGCTCCGGCATCCAGACGCACCAGCTCAAATCCCCACTCGCCTGCCACTGCCCGCGCTGCAAGGCTCTTCCCGCATCCCTGCACGCCCGTAATCAATATCCCCTTCGGCGGCACCAGTCCAAATCGCTGGCCTTCCGGCGTCAATGCACTTTTGCGTTTGTCGATCCACTCACGCAAGCGCTTCAGTCCGGCCACGTCGGCAAATGACGCATCGCGCCGCACGCTCTCGATCAATCCTTCGTTCCGCAGCGCCTGGCGCTTTGCGTTCAGCACGTCGTCCAGCAATCCGGCATCGGCGCGTCCCCGCGACAGGACGCACATCCGCAGCGTGCGCATGGCTTCTTCTCCGGAAAGTCCGGCCAAGTTGCGCGCGACTTGTCCCATGCCCGCGAGATCCAGAGCCACAGGAATGCGCTGCTCTCGATTTATTTCGGCAAGCATGTCCCGGACTCCCGGCAACAACTCCTCCGGCGTGGGTAGGCCCAGCTCAAACGGCGCTGCTTCGGACGCAAGTTCCGCCGGCAATTGCAGCGACGCGGCGGAAATCACAATCGCTCGCCGCACCGCCCTGAATTGTTCCGCGAGATCCCTTAATCGGCGGCAGATTCTGTCGTTGTCGCAGTAGCGCGCAAAATCCTTAAGCAAGAAGATCGTGTCGCCCTGTATCAACGGAATATTCGCCAGCGCCTGCTCGGGCTGCTCCGTGTTGTAAATCGCCCCGCCTCGGTATTTCGCCAGCCCTGCCGTGACGGTCCACTCATAAAGCGGTACGCCTAATTCCGTCGCAACTTCGAGCAGCATCTGCTCGAGGCGCTCTTCTTCGGGCGTCTCCACGGTAATGAGCGGGTGGCGCGAATTCACGAGCAAGCGCAGTTCGTCATGCTTGTCAGGCTTGGTTGTCGCGACCGTCCCGCCGGCTTGTCCGGTTCCCGCAACCGGCGCTGCCGATTTCCGGGACAATGTCGGTGCGGGCACGCTGGACGGCGCTTTTAGATCTTGTGGCAAAGTTCGGTGCCTCGTTTAGCGTTAGAAGCTTGAGTGACGACTAAACAGTGCGATGGATGGCCTGCGGATAGGCTACCAAAATCGAGAGGAAGGAAAAGCCGGTTTTAGAGAGCGCGGCGCAAGATTGTCAACGCAACGATATGAGAGGCGCCACGTCATCTGCCGGGGTGGGGGACTAACGTCTGATGAGCTCCCACGACTTACCGGGCAAGTGGAATCACTCTCGCATTGCCCGCCGTTCGGGCCTTGTGCTCCGGGAATGTTTTCCCGCCTAGAGACCGGTCATCTTCTCCAGGCGTTCCGGGTATCGGGCCCCTTCTACCTTGATCTTCGAGGCAGCGGTATCGATGCCGCGCAGGTCGTCGGGCGACAGTTCGACTGCCACTGCTTCGATGTTCTCTTCGAGGCGATTTAGATTCGTCGTGCCTGGGATCGGAACGATCCACGGCTTTTGAGCGAGCAGCCAAGCCAGTGCGATCTGAGCAGGAGTCGCTTTCTTCCGCTGCGCGATGCTGCCGAGCAGGTCAACAAGGGCCTGATTTGCCTTGAGAGCGTCCGGCGTAAAACGAGGGAGGGTGCTGCGGAAGTCGGAGCTGTCGAACGTCGTATTTTCTTTGATGGCACCCGTCAGGAAACCCTTGCCGAGGGGGCTGTAGGCTACGAGACCAATCCCGAGTTCCTCCAGGGTCGGTATTATTTCCTTCTCGGGGGTCCTTGTCCACAGCGAGTATTCATTCTGGAGAGCAGTGATCGGCTGGACGGCGTGTGCGCGGCGAGTCGTTTTTGCGCCTGCCTCGGAAAGTCCGAAGTGCTTGACCTTGCCTGACTGAATCAGCTCTTTCACAGCACCGGCGACGTCTTCGATCGGCACGTTCGGGTCAACCCGGTGCTGATAAAGCAGGTCTATTGTCTCTACCTTGAGCCGCTTCAGCGAGCCCTCTACAGCCTCTTTGATGTGCTCCGGGCGACTATTTAGGCCAGCCACTCCCGGCCGATTATCGCCGCCACTCAGGTCGAAGCCAAATTTGGTGGCGATCACCAATTGTCTGCGGAAGGGAGCGAGGGCTTCGCCTACAAGTTCTTCGTTCAAGTACGGGCCGTATACTTCCGCGGTGTCAAAAAAGGTGATGCCGCGTTCAACCACGGCACGGAGAAGGGAGGTCATTTCCTGCTTGTCTTTGGGAGGGCCGTAGGAAAAGCTCATTCCCATGCAGCCGAGTCCGATTGCCGAGGCTTCCAAATTGCTTTTTCCAAGTTTGCGCTTGTGCACTGTTTGTCCTTTACGGGCCGCCAGGCTCGAAAAGTATACACTCCGGCGAACGCTGGGTTTCCGGAATGAATTCTGGCCGGATAGCCGGCCACTCGGAACTAAAGCTCGCCCGGGATTGCGAACACAGCCAGAGTATCCGGCTATCCGTGTCTGGGTTCGCTTGACAGAGCCGCTGCTCCTGATTAAACTAACCGTTTAGTTGAAGAATGCATAGTCGCTGAGGAGGAGTTCATGCAATACCGCCGATTGGGCAAGAGTTCCCTGGTAGTTTCCGCGCTGGGGCTTGGCTGCATGGGCATGTCGCAGTCATACGGCACTCCGGACGATCAGGAATCCGTCGCCACGATTCATCACGCCATTGACCGCGGAATCACGATGCTGGACACCGCCGACATGTACGGCGGAGGCACGAACGAAGAACTTGTGGGGAATGCCGTCGCAAAGCGCCGCCACGAAGTGGTGATCGCGACGAAATTCGGAAACATGCGGCAGCCCGACGGCCGCTTTCTCGGCGTGAACGGAAAGGCCGAATACGTGCAAAGCGCGTGCGAGGCCAGCCTTCAGCGACTGAAGATTTCCATGATTGACCTTTTTTATCTGCACCGCGTGGATTCGGGTACTCCGATCGAGGAAACCGTCGGCGCAATGGGGCGATTGATTGATCAGGGAAAAGTTCGCTATTTGGGGCTTTCCGAAGCGGGGTCGCAAACGATCCGGCGGGCGCACGCGACGTACCCCATCACCGCGCTGCAAAGCGAATACTCACTCTGGACGCGAGATCCCGAAGACGGAATTCTCTCTACGTGCCGGGAGCTGGGCATCGGCTTCGTCCCGTACAGCCCGCTGGGCCGCGGGATCCTGACCGGGCAGGTGAAGAGCGCGGAATTCGGTCCCAAGGATTTCCGGCGCATGTCTCCGCGCTTTCAGGGTGAGAACTTTCAAAAGAACCTGCAAATGGTGACGCGCATTGAAGAGATCGCCAAGGAAAAGCGCTGCACGCCCGCTCAGCTAGCTCTCGCGTGGGTGCTGGCGCAGGGCCAGGACATCGTGCCAATTCCGGGCACCAAGCGCCGCACCTACCTCGATCAGAATCTTGGCGCTCTGGAGATTTCGCTCACTCCGGCCGATTTACAGGAGATCGAGAGTGCGGCGCCGAAGGGCGCGGCCGTCGGCGCGCGATATCCCGAGGAATACATGAATCGTTTGGGGATCTGAAACAATCATGGCCAGCGGGCGTAGAAGAGTTGAAGACCCGGCGACGGCGAGGCGAATTCTGGCCGCGGCCGAGCAGCATTTTGCCGCGCAGGGTCTGGCGGGAGCGCGCACGGAGGAAATCGCCACGGCCGCGCACGCGAACAAGGCGATGCTTTACTACTATTTCGGCAATAAACGGCGCCTGCATCGCGCGGTCCTGGAAAATTTGTTGCGACAGCTTCGCGCGGCGGTTTTCGGACCCGCGAGGAAGAAACTTTCTCCGCGCGACAGATTTTTTGCAGGGGTAAACGGCTATTTCGATTTTCTGGCCATGCACCCGAACTATCCGCGACTGGTTCAGCGGCAAGCGATGGAGGCAGGCCCGGAATTCAAGTGGATGGTGACGGAGTTTTTCCGTCCGCTGCATCGCGAGCTTGCCCGGACGGTCGCGGAAGGAAAAGCGGACGGTGAGTTTCGGGACGTTGACCCCGATCAGACCGCCCTGATGACGCTGCAAATGACGACATCGTATTTCGCCGGCGCGGCAATCCTGAGAAGTCTGATGGGGCGCGATCTGCTGGCGCCGAAGGCGATTGCAGCGCGGAAGCGCGCGCTGCTCGATTTTCTGCATTACGCTCTGATGCCCCAAGGAGCCAAGGCCTAATGAACAGCCGGAAGACATTCGCCATTATCGGAATCGTTTTTGTCATCTCGCTGGTGTTCTATCTGTTTTCGACGCCGTGGGGAAAGGAAATCCCGCTCACTGGCATCGTGGACGGAAATGAAGTGATCGTAAGCCCGCAGATCACGGGCCGCATTATCCTGCTTACGGTGGATGAAGGCTCCGACGTGAAAAAGGGAGATCTGATCGCCGAGCTGGACCCGAAAGAACTTGAAGCGAGCCTGGCGGCCGCCAACGCGAATGTGGCCAGCCTGCAAGCGCAAGTCGGCGAAGCGAATCACAATTATTCAATGACGGACGACCAAACCGGGGCGTCGGTGAAGCAAGCGGTTGCGATGCTCACCTCCACGCGGGCGCAACTCGACCAGGCGCGCGCAAATCTGTGGCGCGATCAAACGGACCATGACCGGATGCAGAAGTTGTTCGATAGCGGCGTCGAATCAGCGCAAGACCGCGATCACGCGCAGGCGACCCTCAATGCTTCGCTGGCCAATGTTAAATCGCTCGAAGATTCCGTGAACGCGCAGGAAGCCGGGCTCGGCGTCGCGCAGGCGAACCGCAAGCAAGTGGATGTGCGCGGCAGCGAGATTGCCACGACCATCGCGCAACTGGAACAGGCCCGCGCTTCCGCTGTCGAAACCGAAACGCAGCTCGGCTACACGAAGATTTACGCGCCGATTGACGGCATCGTGTCCGTGCGCGTGGCCAAGCAGGGCGAAGTCGTGGCGCAGGGCTCGCCGATCGTCGTGGTGGTGGACGTGGACCATCTATGGGTGCGCGCCGACGTGGAGGAAAGCTATATTGATTCGGTCAGCTTCAACCAAACGCTCCGCGTGCGGCTTCCTTCGGGCGACGTTCTACAGGGACAGGTGTTTTTCAAGGGAGTGGAAAACGATTTCGCGACGCAGCGCGACGTCAGCCGCACGAAGCGCGACATCAAGACATTCGCGATCAAAGTGTCCCTGCCAAATCAGGGCCGCAGGCTGTTCACGGGCATGACGGCGACGGTGCTGCTGCCGCCGCCTGAGCGGAAGAGCTGGTTCGCGCGCCTGTGACTCAAGAGGAATTCGTCCGTATGAACGCCATCGAAGTCGATCACATGACTAAAAAGTTCGGCGATTTCGTCGCTGTGAACGACGTGAGCTTCAACGTGGCGCAGCAGGAAATATTCGGCCTGCTGGGCCCCAACGGTGCGGGGAAGACCACCCTGATCCGCATGATGACGACGCTGCTGTCGGTCACCTCCGGCACGGCGCGGATCGGCGGCCACGACGTCCGCACGGACCCAGACGGCGTGCGCAACACGCTCGGCGTGATTCCCCAGGCGTTCACTTCCGATCCGGAGCTGACCGCGAAAGAGAACATGACCATTCACGCCAAGCTCTACGGCGTGCCCGCCGACAAGCGGGACGCGCTGATTGACGGTTTGCTCGAATCCGTCGAGCTGCTGAAATTTCGCGATGCACTGGTGCGCACGTTTTCAGGCGGCATGCGCCGGCGCCTGGAAATCGCGCGCGGGCTGGTCCATTCGCCGAAAATCATGTTTCTCGACGAGCCGACCACGGGCCTCGATCCCGTCTCGCGCACCAACGTGTGGGAGATGATTCGATCCCTGCGCGACCGGTCGGAGCTGACCATTCTGCTCACGACTCACTATATGGATGAGGCCGACAAGCTCTGCGACCGCATCGCGATCGTGGACCACGGAAAACTTGCGGCGCTCGATACACCTTCGCGCCTGAAGGACAACGTGCCCGGAACGGAAATCGTGGAAGCGGAATTTGTGGGCGAGCCGCCGGACTGGATCGAGCAGCTTCGCGGCCTGTCGCATGCCACCGGCGTCTCGCCGCGCGAGGATGTGGTCCACATTACTTCCAGCGACGGCCCAGCTACCGTGGCGGCGCTGATGGATCTCTCTCGCGCACGCAAGGTGACCGTGAAGAGGGTGATCGTGCAAAGCACCACGCTCGACGACGTGTTTCTGCATTACACGGGCAGCGCGTTGCGTGACGCGCCGCAGAAGGCGACGCATGAACCCAGCCCGTTTTCCCGCTGAGCGCAGGGAGGATCAGCAGCCATGAAGCTCTATCGCGTCTCGGCTCTGGTCGAGCGGGACATGCGGAAGTTCTTCCGCAGCCCCGCGCTCATGCTGAGTTCACTCCTTTTTCCGCTCGTGCAGTTGGTGGTGCTGGGTTATGCCTTCGGGGGGAAGATCAAGAACGCGGACATCGCGTTCGTGGACGAAGACCATTCCGTCCAGTCTCGCCGGATCGAGGAGATGTTCGACGGAATCAAAGCGGGCCCGCAGACGTTCCGCGTGGTCCCGTACGACTCCTTTCCTCGCGCGGTGGATGATCTGCACGCGGGCTTCGTGAAGGCCGTCGTGGACGTCCCGCACGATTTCTCGCGCCGTTATTACCAGCATGACCGGCCGCGCCTCGTATTCACGGAGGACAACACCGATCAGTTCATCTCGAGTTCGCTTCTCGCCGGCGTCCAGGACATGACGACGGAACTCAATACGCCGGATGTGGCGTCGTCGCGCCTTGATGGGCAGGTCGAACTCAATGTCGTCGAGGTCTACCCCTACATCGAGTACATTAAGTACCTGCTCGCCGGTTCGATCGCCATGGGTATTTTCATCACCGCCATGATCGGCGGCGGCATCACATACATTGACGACAAAACGCGCGGCCTGCACGAGGGCTATCTTCTGACGCCCATTCGAAAGTCGGAGTTGGTCGCGGGACTCATCGCCTCGGGAACTCTGAAGGCGTTCATGGCGGGAATGTCGTTAACGATTATCGGCGGGTTAATCGCGGGCATCTCGGGACTCTGGCACCCGTTGCGACTCTTGTATCTCTCGACTGTCCTCCTGGCGGCGTCGTTAGCGATGATTAGCTTGATGTTTCTGGTGATGGTGCGCATTGACGACCCGCTCGTGCCCCGCGCGATTTTCGGCGTGCTCAACATGCTGCTGTTTTTCCCGTCCGGCGCTGTCTACCCCACGGAAGCGTTTCCGCCATGGCTGCGCTGGATCTCCGTGGTTGATCCATTCACGTACACGGTGCACGCGCTGCGGAATCTGACGCTCAAAAACACGGGCATTGAAGGTATTTACGTGGACGTGCTAATTTTGAGCGGGTTCTCAGCGCTGATGATTACGGGCATCATGGCGCTATTCAAGCGCCAACTGTAATCTCAAGGAGTCCACGTGGGTCTCTTGGACACAACTGAAGAACATCCGGCATCAAAGCTGCGGCGCTATCTGATCACGATTCTGGTTTTCGTGCTGCTCGGTGGCGGCGGCCTTTGGTGGCTCTTGCGCTACCACGCCGAGAAAACGGCGGTGTATCACTTTCTGAACGCCGTCGCGGCCGGAAATATGCAGCAGGCGTACAACATGTGGAGCCCTTCACCTTCGTACTCGCTGAAGGATTTTGAAGGCGATTGGGGACCGGACGGATACTACGGTCCGGTGAAAAGTTTCAACGTCACGGATACCTATCGTCCGCCCAACGGGTCGTCCGGCGTGGTGGTCATCGTGGACGTGAGCCCCTACCAGCCGTACCCGGAAAAAGATGACGCGCTGCGGCAGAGTAAATCGAAGGAAGTTCGGTTGTGGGTTCAGTTCAAGGATCGTTCGGTGCAGTTTCCGCCACCGCAGTTCGACCGGCCGTAAGGAAGCCTGAGTTACTCGGGGTCAATCCGGGCGTCGCTCACGATCATGACAGGAATGTCGCCCCGTACGGGATAGACGCGTTTGCAAGTCGCGCACTTCAGTCCCTGTTGGTCAGCCGTTGGTGTGACGGGCGTTTTGCACTCCGGGCAAACCAGAATGTCGAGCAGTTCCTTTGACACCGCCATGCGTTTCCTCCGGGATCGATTCTACGACTTTAGCAGGCCAGCGCGCCGCGAGGCAACCGCGTGGAGCCGGCCCATTTTTCTCAGCTCAGCGACGCCGCCCTAAGGATTAACTGCGCTTTCCATTCCGCGCCGGTTTCGAATTCCACCGGCCACACGGCGGCGATCTGCGAGCCCTGGTAAATCCGCTCGAAGCCGTCTTCCGATTCCGACACTGTTTCGATCGGGGCAACCCAGAAATTCTGCGCCGCGGGCGCTTCCAGCGTTACGGCCGCCCGCTGCCACTCATCCACCGCGCGTAACTCGTTTGCCGGCGTGGCCGCGGACCACCGCAACTCGTATCGCCGGCCATCCACCTCGAAATAGCGGTTCGTTTCAGAAGGCGCCAGAAAATTAACGACCACCTCAATGCCGACGTTCACCGAGGCAGCGCCAGAGGCCCGGCGGCGCAACACGACGTCGCAGATGATGTCGAATCCCGCCGAAGTTGGAAGGAACGAAATGTTTTTTTCCGCCAGCCAATCCGCGCTGCCCTCGGAAGCGAGAGCGACGTTTGTCGAGGATAAACCGGTTACGCGATATCGTCCGCCCGCCAGCGCCGCATCCTCGTCCAATCGGACAGCTGCGTAGTCCTCGTGAGATTTTCCCTGGCCGAAGAGAAGCAGCCGGAAGGAGCTTCGCGGCCAGCGGTCGTAGTTCAACCAGCGCTCGAGGCCCTCTTCCTTAACGCGCGTCTGCTCGTGTATGGATTGCGCGCCATGGGCTCGCTGCGAGGAAAGGGTTCGAAGCTTGGCATGATAGGTCTCAAGCCGGCGCGTCAATGAATTGATCAGCGTCACATTCGGCGGCCGGAAATCGAGCGCGGCGATCGTGGCTCCATCGTCCGGCGCGACGAGTGCGGCGTAGCGGTCGGACGTGAGATAGATTTCGTCGCGGCCATCGGCGTTGTAGTCGAGCGTCGCGGCGTGAGCGAAGGGCTTCTTGTGGTGCGCGAGGGCGTCGGCAATCGTTTCGGCTTGCTCGAGCGAGCGCCAGACGGCCGTGCGCAGGTGAGGCGAGTACAATCCGCCAAAAACACCGTGCCAGTAAGGGTCGTTGCATTGGCCGCGCAGCAGGAGCTTCGTGGCTTCCTGACGCGCCATTTTAAAAGCGCGATCGAAGCGGCGGCTCCGCGAAAGCCGGCGTATTTTCCGCGAGACGTGGAGCATCTTTTTGTGCAGAAGGTTCGCTTCCGAGTACTTGGTGAAGAAACTTCGCCAGATTCCTCCGCGCAGGAAGGGCATCAGGTCCGCGCGGGACGAAAACTGATCGAGGAGACTGTGAAAGCGCTCGCGCGCGGGCGTGGGCAGTGACCACTCCATCATTTCCGTGTAGGAAGCGGCAGGCAAATCCGCGCGGCCAATCGGCGCGTGCGAAGCCACCGCGTCCGAGGGCGTGGACGTGGCAAGCCAGTCGCCGCTTTTTTCCAGCGCCGTGAAAAAACGGTCGAGCCATCCTTCGCGGTAGCAAAGCTTGTTCGTCTCCGGCCACACCCCGAATTTTTCGAGGTCGTCGCCCATGGCCGCAAAACCGCCAGGATGCCTGCTTGCGGCGCCGCGCAGAAATTCCGTGGTCTGGCCAACGTCCGCGAAGGGAATCAGGTATCGCAGCGCCTTCAGCCCGGGAAGGATTTTCACGGTGTGGCCCAAATCCTCGGAGATGTAGTAGCCGAAAAGCTGCTCGAGCTCAAATCCCGCGCCGAGAAAATGGTTGTCGTCAACAAGGGTGTACTCGACACCCGCGGGCGCAAGGCAAGAGGGAAGTTGCGGTTCCCATACGCGCTCGGCAAGCCACGCTCCGCGTGGCCGGGACTTGAAATGCTTTTCGGCGTACGCGGCCAGCCGCGCGATCTGCTCGAGACGGTCTTCGGGCGGAATCGTTACCAGAATCGGCTCGTAAAATCCGCCGCCCACCACTTCCACCTGGCCGCTGGCGACCAGCGCTCGAAGACGATCGAAATATTCCGGGTGCGCGCGCTCGATCCATTCAAGCAGCGGACCCGAATAATGGAGCCCCATGCGAATTGAGGGATGGTGCGAGAGCACTTCGATGAAAGGCAGGTAGGAATCTTTGTAGGCGCGTTCAAGTACGTCGTCGAAATTTCCGACCGGTTGGTGCGCGTGAATCAGGAGAACCAGCTCGAATTTCCGCACCTGCGGACCTCGCGAACGCTTCACAGGATAACCCGATTCCCGCGAACCTCGGGCACAGACTTTGCGCCGGCTGGCCGAACTTGGTTATGCGTTCGTGGCAGCGCGTATCGCGCTTGCCCCAGCAAATTGCGCGAGGCGTTCGCCAAGCCGCGCCATCGCCACTTCTATGGACGCATGCGGCGCACCGGCAGGTGCGTAAATTACGATAAGCACGTCGCGTGCGGCCTCGGTAATCATGGTACGCGTCGAATCGCTGATGGGGCTGCCGAAGGGACCGTCCGCGTCGGCGAGAACGGGCCTTCCTTCCAGGTGCCATGTGCGCTTTCCGATGCCTTCGTAACTCTCGCCGGCGATTCCGTGGCGAAATGCCACTGGCGAGTGAATCCGGCCGCGGTCGTAACATCCAAACGGCCATCCGGTTTCGATCGAGCCGACATTACCGATGTCAACGACGTTTGACACGCGATACAGCCCTTTCCCCTGGACGACGCGCCTGACCAGCGCCTCGGAGGAAGGGCGATACTTCGAGGGGTCGATGTCCCAGGCACGAAACATCGCGCGGACGGCGCGGGTCGGCTCGGCCTCTGCGAGGCTCTCGACGGTGAGTTCCCGGCGCTTTCGATCGCAGACTTCGTCCATCAGCCGCGCGAGGCTCTCGTCAGCTGGCGCGACGAGCACACCATCAGCTTCCACCACTCCGAGCTTCACATCCGGCAGTCCGACACGAATTTCCATCGTCGCTCGCTGGTTCCAGGGCTGATATGATCGCGATTCTCACGCTGGCTGTCGTTGCCCGGCCGCAACAATACACTGGGAATTCTATCGAGAATCGGATGTGCGCGCGATGAAAGAAACCGAACAATTCCGGAAAGGCATCGCGCTATTCAACGCGCGCAAGTTTTTCGAGTCGCACGAGGTATGGGAGGAGTTGTGGCTCGTCGAACCCGAGCCGGAGAAGACTTTCCTGCAGGGGCTGATTCAGCTGGCTGCCGCCTGCCATCATCACGGCCGCGGTAACCGGCGCGGCGCGCAATCGCTCCTCGCCGCCGGGCTCGCCAAATTGGGGCGTTTCCCGGACGATCATCGTGGAATTGCGGTCGCGAAGCTTCGAGCGGATGCAGAACAGTGGGCGGCAACGTTAAGCGGTGGCAACGATCTCGAGGCGCAAAGACCGCTCCGCATCCGCCTGGTCACGCAAGCAGGCCGGAAAAAGAAACGCGGCGGATGAGAGAATCCGCCGCGTTCAGTTAGGATTGCGTTGTTCTTGTTGCCGGTTTCTGGAACTTGCCTCGCGCCGCTTAGCGCGCACACGCAAGACTCGTTACGCCTTCTTGAAATAATCGGCGTTGATTTTCGTGTAGCTGGACCACTTTTCCGGAAGATCTTCCAGCGCGAAAATCGCCGTCACCGGGCAGACCGGAACGCACGCTCCGCAGTCAATGCATTCGTCCGGGTTGATGTATAGCTGGGGCGCAGCTTCAAATTCCGCCTCGTCCTTGCGCGGATGAATGCAGTCCACCGGGCAGACATCCACGCAAGCGGAGTCTTTGGTTCCGATGCACGGCTCGGCGATTACGTAAGCCATCTAGCTTTCTCCTAAAGTGTGCGCTGCCTTGATGAGATGCTCGCGCCTGCGCACAAGGATACAACCTTGAAACTAATTTTTGTATATCCAAATTCGCGAGCGCGATCAGGCTTCCCACCCCGACGGATCGGCCCCGGCCGCGCAAGCCATGCACAAGGGCCGGATGCCCGCGCTAGCAGCCCGTTACTTGTTTGCGCCGCCTCAGTTGCCGCCGCCGCTCGGGAACCGATAGAATGTGAAATATCGTTGGGGGGAGATCATGCGCATATTATGGCGATGCCTGTTCCCGGTTGCGACGCTTGGGCTCGTCGCTCTAGCGGCTTTCAGCTTTGCACGGCCGCCGGTCGCCGCGGCCAATTCAGCTTCTCACACCGACACGCTCGCGGGAGATCCGCAGCTTGTTGACCTTGCCGGCTACAAAGATATGGTCGCTAAGTATCAGGGTAAAGGACTGCTGGTCACGTTCTGGGCCACCTGGTGCCAGCCTTGCCGCGAGGAATATCCCATGATCATTGAGCTCGCCAAGGAGTATGGCCCGCAGGGTCTGGCCGTCGTGGGCGTGACCTTGGATGAGGACGCCGATCTGGGGCTGGTTCGCCAGTTCCTCGACAAAAGCCACCCGGGATTTCCCAATTTTCGCCAGAAGCCTGGAGTGGACGCGGATGCATTTTATCAGGGCGTGAATCCCGACTGGCGAGGCACCATGCCGCAAACGGACTTCTACGCGCGGGATGGCCACCTGGCCCGGTACTTCGTCGGGCAGAAATCGAAGGATGCGTTCGTGCAGGCAATCCGCTTGATCTTGCTGGCTGGGAATTCCCAGAACCGTCAGGGCGCGACGTCATCCGTGGGCAATTGAAAAAGCTTCTTCTATAGCGCGGGCCTGAAATGCATGAAGTGCGCCGTAATCTTCCAGCGGAATAACACTTCGAACTGTAATCAGCTTTTCGCCGCGGACAGGAATCTCTCGACTTCGATGGCCGCCATGCAGCCGGAACCTGCCGCCGTAATCGCCTGGCGGTAATGATGGTCCTGAACGTCGCCCGCGGCGAAGACTCCCTCGACGTCGGTCTTAGGGCCATCGTGGGTGATCAGGTAGCCGTTCTCGTCCATCTTGAGCTGGCCCCTGAAGACTTTCGTGTTCGGATCGTGGCCGATGGCGACGAACACGCCTTCGGTGGCGACGGTCTCGGTCTTGCCGGTCTCGGTGTTTCTCAGGGTGACCAGCTCGACGGATTTCTTTGTCACGTCGTGGACTTCCGCGATTTCGAACGGGGTCATGAACTGGATTTTCTCGTTGGCGCGGGCGCGATCCAGCATGATCCTCGACGCGCGAAATTCGCTTCGCCGGTGGACCAGCATCACCTTCTTGGCGAACTTCGTCAAAAAGGTCGCCTCTTCCATGGCCGTGTCGCCTCCGCCGACCACGATGATGTCGCGGTTTCGAAAGAAAGCGCCGTCGCACGTCGCACAAGTGGACACGCCGTGGCCCAGCAAGTTCCGCTCGGATTCGATGCCGAGCATTCGCGCCGAGGCTCCGGCCGCGACGATCAGCGTCTCGCTCTCGTAGGTTTCTTTTCCCGCCGCGATCGTGAACGGCCGCTTGCTCAAATCAACTGAAGCGACGGCGCCGGCGCGGAACTCCGCGCCGAATCGCTGCGCCTGTTTTCGCGTCCGCTCGATCAATTCAGGCCCGAGAATGCCCTCGGGGAATCCGGGGAAATTCTCAACCTCCGTGGTCAGGGCGAGTTGTCCGCCCGGCTCGTAGCCATCCAGCACAAGCGGCTTCAAATCCGCGCGCGCCGCGTAGATCGCCGCAGTCAATCCCGCGCATCCGCTGCCGATTATGATCACCTTATGCAATTGTTTCTCCTGTGCGATTGGATTCCTGCAGGCAGCAATTCGATTCAGCGCCCAAACCAAGCTCAGTATAGCAATCCCGCACCCTGGCTGCCATCGGCTTGCTTGCGCAGCGTTCGCGCGCGATAATTCCGCCCGAGCCGGAGACAACTATGCCGAGCCCTGCGACGCTTTTTCGACTCCTGAGCGAATTCATCATGCTTCTGCTTGGCGCCTTGCTGATCCTGCTGGCGCTCACAAGGCCCGTCGGGCTGCCGGCGCGCCCCGTGGCGCTGGTGATTCTTGGCGTGGTGCTGATTTATTGGGGCGTTCGCGCCCTGGCGCGACCCGAGCTACAGGCGAATCGTTTGCAGGTTCGAATCCGCGCTGGCTCGCTCGTTCTCGTGGGCTTAATGATACTCGGGATGCGTTTTCTGCCTTTGCGTCATGCAGCGCTGCTATTGGCTGTCGCGGGCGGCGTCCTCGTGATCAGGGGCCTCCTGGGCGGCGTCCTTCTCGCGCGCGGGTCGTAAGGCTGCGAGCGAAGCTTCCTTTATGCTTGTCAGCGCCGCCGGTTCTCGCTAACCTCGTGCGCGGTGGGGTCGTAGCAACTGAGGCGAACGTTCTAGATCGTATTCTTCCGGCAACATCCGTCCGCTAAACCGCTCGATTCCAGGAGGACGATCATGTTCAAGGAATTCAAAGCGTTTGCGATGCGTGGCAGCGTGCTTGATATGGCGGTGGGAATCATCATCGGCGCTGCGTTCGGCCGGATCATCACGTCGTTCGTCAGCGACATCATCATGCCGCCGCTCGGCCTTCTCATTGGCAAAGTGGATTTTTCGAGCCTCTTCCTGAATATTTCCGGCACATCCTATCCGACGCTGGCGCAAGCGAAAGCTGCGGGCGCGGCCACCATCAACTACGGCGTGTTTCTCAACACAGTTCTCGATTTCCTGATTGTGGCGCTCGTGATTTTTCTGCTGGTCCGCCAGGTGAACCGCTGGAGCAAGCCGGCGCCGGCAGCCGCGCCGACGACCAAGGAATGCCCGTATTGCTATTCGGCGATTCCTCTGAAGGCCATTCGCTGCCCAGCCTGCACCTCGGAAGTGCGCACCAGTTAGTTCCGCGGGTTCGCAGTCTCGCTCTGCTGAATCGCGGCGGTGCATTTATGCGGTCGTTTCCTTCGCCGCGTGCCGAAACTCTTTCGCACATGCCTCGCAGGGACACAACTCCCGAAGCGCGTCGAAGCTGTAAATGCCCGTGGAGTGACCGTCGGAAAACTGAATTTGTATCGCGTAGTTACCGACGGACGTCGCCGATTTGGCTGTGACGCGCGGCTTGAACATCGGCAGAGGATTCGCGGCGGCCGGTTTGTCCTGAGCTTTCTTTTCGCGCTCGTCTCTGCACGTCGCGCACGGGCACTCGTCGCGCAAGTAGGGAAACGTGTACCGGCTGGCGTGCCCGTCGGACCACGCGATCGCGACGCCCTCGCCCGTCGTCACGAACACTTTCACGTCGGTCGGTTTTTTCCGCGAATCAATTGGCAGCGGCATTTCGACATCATTCTAGCAGATCGCGCGGCGCGCTCTACTTTCGCTCGAGATTGCCGCGCCCGCATGTAGAATGGTGCCGCGTCATACTCTTAATGCGAGGATGCCATGTCCGCCGACTACCTGCTTAAAACAGAACCTTCGGAATATTCGTTCGAGAATCTTCAGCGCGACGGTGCGACGGTCTGGGACGGCGTCTCCAATCCCACCGCGGTGAAAAATCTCCGGGAGATGACGCCGGGAACGCGGCTGATCATTTACGAGACGGGTGACCGCAAGAGCGCCGTGGGCACGGCTACTGTAGTGTCGGTGAACGCATCGGATCCCAAGAATCCCAAAGTTAAGATTAAAGCCGGAAAAGCGTTGGCGAAGCCGGTCACGCTCGCCGAAATCAAGTCCAACAAGCTTTTCGCCGATTCGCCTCTCGTGCGCATCGGCAGACTCTCGGTCGTTCCTCTCACTTCCGTTCAATACAAGATGCTCACCGACTCTTAGCCTCTGCACCCGTCCAGCGCTACTCCTGAGCGACCAGTCCGTAGATCAGCTCGTCTCTGATTTTTTCATAACACTTCAAACTTAGCGGCAGCGAGAGCGTACGCCCTAGATTCCTCGCTCAGCGAAAGATGCGATTTCAGATATAAATCAACAAGTTCTTGCGTCTCGGGATGGTGAAGGTGACCCAAGCCGTGAAGCGCAGCACGCTGGCAGAACTCAGAGCCCAGCGAGAGAATTCTGGAGAGCGTTTCAAATATGACATCCTGCATCTCCAAATCCTCACCACCTCTGTCGCGATTCCTGTTACCGCAGTGCCAGTCGTAACAGATTGAATCCCACCACATCTGAGCCGAGCTATCCAGATGTTCAACGGCGAAAAGGCGCTTATATAGATCGAACATGGTTCGTACGCACTCTTCTCGCACCGGAAACTCTACATCGGCGTTCCAGATTAGACGGGATACTGAACAGTCAAGATTGGGGCCTTGAATTACCCAGAAACCCTCCTCAATTTGATCTTTGGAGAACCGTTTGAGAAGAAATTCCGGCTGCCGAAACAGTTGAAGGTAATAGTCGCAGACCCTCCGAGGCGCAAATGTCACTTCGACATGGAAATACCAAGGATCGTATTCCTCAGTCTTGCCAGGAACACCCCGAGCGAACAGGAATGAAATGAATTCATCGAAGGAGTATTGGCTCACATCAACTTGTATGCGTTCTTCCATTCCGGAAGTATAAGCCCGGGGACAATCGAGGGCCCACGAGCGCACCCGTTAGCTGCACGAAGAATGCAAGCCTGTGATTAGACTCGTACGTTTACCTGCGCGAGGCGGCCGTGCGCGAGCTCGATTCGGCGGTCGGCCAATTGCCCGATCGAAGCAGCGTGCGTCACCATCAGGATCGTGTGCCCCTCGGAATGCAACTCGCGCAGGAGCTTCAGCACGATTCCCTCGTTCGCCTCGTCGAGATTTCCGGTGGGCTCGTCGGCGAGAATTAATTTAGGGTGGTTGATCAGCGCCCGCGCCACGGCCACGCGCTGCTGCTCGCCGCCGGAAAGCTGTCCCGGCAAATGCTCGACGCGATCGGTGAGGCCCACGCGCCCGAGAGCTTCGCGGGCCTCGGTTTCGTCCGTCGTGCTGTGAAAATACTGCGCGAGCATCACGTTTTCAATCGCCGTCAAGTACGGCACCAGATGAAATTGCTGGAATATGAAGCCGATCTTCTCCGAACGAAATCGCGCTAGCCCGCTTTCGTCGAGCCGCCCCACGTCCGCGCCGTCCACTATCGCTCGCCCAGAAGTTGGCGTGTCTAGCCCGCCCAAAATATTGATCAGTGTCGTCTTGCCCGAGCCTGAAGGCCCCATGATGGCGATCCATTCGCCTGCTTGCACATCGAACGTCACGCCGTCGAGCGCGCACACGTTCCCAAACTCTTTTCGCAGGTTCTCGATTTGGACCAGCACAGCCACTATTCGCCCCTCAGAATCACAGCCGGCTTCACTTTCCCTAATCGTCGCAGGGGCAGCGCGCCCATCATGGCCACGGCTATCATCAAAGCGATCGTAAGCGGGAAGATTTCCCAGCGCGGGGTGATGGAGGTCCCGAAGACGCGGTGCCCCATCCACTGCGCCAGCGCCACGCCCGCGACGCATCCGATCAATCCGCCAGCCGCGCCGAGCACGCCCACTTCGGCGAGGAACAATCCTACAATGCGCGACATTGTTCCGCCGAGAGCCTTCATCAGGCCCACGTCCGCGCGCCGCTCCATCGCGAGCGCGGCCATTGTCGCCAGCACGCACAGCGCCGTAAGCGCCAGGATCAGCACCACCATCGAGGCAATCAGCAGCCGCGTGCGGCTCAGCAGATTGCCTTCCGCTTCGGTCACCTGCCGGATCGGGCGCACGTCGTAGCCGGGCAGGGAATTCGCCAATCGCCCGGCATAGCCGCCGATGCTTGCGGCAGTTCCGCTCACGCTTAATTGCACGAATTGAATCTGGCCTTCCAGACCCGCCAGCTTTTGCGCAACCGCAAGATTCACGAACACCTGACTATCCTCGGCGCCTCCGGCATCCACGACACCGGCGATAGTCAGCCGCGCGCTTCGCCCCAGATAATCCAATTCAAGTTGACCGCCGGGCGCCACGTCGAATTGACGCGCCACGTCGCGTCCCACGTAACACTGTGTCGCGTCACCGCGCGATGCGATCGCCTCTCCTTCGAGCTTCCAGGTTGGCTCGAGCTTGCGCGCCTCGTCGAGCCACGTCCCGGCAACCACAATGGGAGTATCGTGCGCGCGCGCCACGATATAGACGTAAGGCGCGGATGCCACCACGTCGCTCGTGCGCATGCGGTCAACCTGTGGAAGGACCGCAGCCTCGCTCATCAGAGCGGGCGACGCGGAGGTCGCAGGCGAATTGCTTGGTGCGTCGTTCGCTTGCGCGGGGTTGCCGGGCGAAATTACGATGTTTGCGCCGAGCAGGCGGAATTCCTGGGTCAGCTTGCGTTCGACGTCAAATTCGAGATTCAAGAGGGCGGAAATTACGGCAGCGCCGCTGATCACGGCCACCAGCGCCACCGTCAGCCGCCCGCGATTGCCTCGAAGTAATTTCCAGAGAAGGCGCCCGAACATTACTCTCCCCGCAGAATCGGCGCGGGATCGAATCGCGCCGCCCGCCTCAGGGGAATCAGGCTGCCGATCAATGCAACGAGCGCGGCGATTCCAAGCGCCACCGGAAGCAGCACGACGCGCGGCGCGGCCGGCGTGCCAAACACGCTTGCGCCCAGAATTCTAGCGAGGCCGGCTCCGAAAAGAAAACCGATAGCGCCCCCCACAACCGCGAGCATCAGCTGCTCCGCCAGAAAAAGTCCCGCGACCATGGCGTTCGTCGCTCCAATCGCCTTCATGATGCCGATTTCTCCGCGCCGCTCGATCACGGTTGTCGCCGATGTCGCCGCCACGGCGAGCGCCGCCGCAATCAGAGCCGCGAGCGTCACGATCCAGAGCAGTGTGCTCACATGCGACAGAATCTTTCCCTCCGAATCCGCCACTTTGCGGATCGCGCGCACGTCAACGCCCGGAATTACCTGCCGGATCTGATAGCTGATGGAAGAGATGTAGGGCGAACAGAACCAGCGGTCGTACTCCGTTGGCGTCAGCGATTTCGGATCGCGATTCGCAAGCGCATCGGCTGGTTTTGTCAGAGCGCTCACGAAAAGCTGCCGGAATTGCCCCGGGTGTCCCGAATATTGCTGCGCGAACGAGAGGGGAACGAGAATGGCGTTGTCCTCCGAGTCGCCCGTCGTCGCGATTCCAGTGATCACCAGCGCCCGCGCCGCATCCGACGGTTCGCTTTGGGTGACTTGGATTGTTTTCCCGATGGCGAAGGCATCCGGATTCCGCGCGGCGAGCGCCGCGCCCACGACGACTTCATCCGCGCCGTCGCGGAACCACCGGCCCTCAATCTGCCACGAGGGGTGCGTAGCTTTCAGACCGGTCTCGAAACTCGTGCCGTCCGGCACAGGCACTTCATGTTCGTACCACGTGCCGACCATCGTGGTGCGCATGCCTGCGGCGATCGTTGGTACGTCGAGAAATGGCGTGAAGCCGAGGATATTGTGCCGCCAGAAAATCGTCTTCAGCTTGCCGAGATCGGCCTCGGACAGATATGCGCCTTCATCCACCGGGCGGTAATCAACGCCTCCAATTTCCAGCGGCAAAGTGTCCGATTCGGGGGTGACGATCAGGTTGGCGCCGAGGCTGCGAAATTCCCGCGCGAGGCGGTCGCCCACTTCCAGCGCCACCGTCAGCGTCGCCGTCGCCACGGCCATGCCCACGACTAGCGCCGCGGCTGTCAGCACCTTGCGGCGCGGATTGCGGACGAAGGACTCGCGTACGAGGCGGGCAAACATGCTAGGAGTGAATCATCGCGGTGGCATCCGCGAGCGCCGAAAGATCTACGATCACTTCTCCCCCTGCCACACTCGATTTCACGGGGATGGGATTGCAACCGCCGTGGTCGCCGATTGAAGGAACGTAGATGGACGCCCCGCAATTCCGGCAGATGATGTTCTGCCCTTCCTGGCGGTATCCTTTGCGGCCACATATCTGGCATGCATCGAGAGCCGTCACGTAATCGCCATTCGTCTGGTGGATCACCAGGAAACGGATCACGGTGCCGTTCACCTCGGCGGTATAAAAATGCAGGCTCGAGTCGGTCAGTTCGGAAAGAGGGATGCGGACGCGATTATTTTCTACGGCGAGCATTTTCCCCGGTGAAGGGGCGTTCGTCGCGCGGGCATAGGCGAACTCGGCCGCGAGCGAAACCACCACGAGCGAACACAGGATGGCGGCCGCAAAACTCCATCGCCGCTGTCGGCGGAATTCCCATTCGCGCATGCGCCGCTCGGCGGGATTTGCCGCGGAATCGTCGGCTGGCCGCCGGGCGCTGAACCATTCCCGCAGCACCACCAGCGCCGCCACACCCAGAATCAAGGCGAAAAAGAAAACCTCGTTGCGGACGACCGGCCCGACCCATGCCATTTCCGTCTTGCTCGACCAGATCCACATCGCCTCGCTCAACTCGTGAACCCCTGTGAGCGCCAGTTGGAAAGCGACCACCGTCAGAATGACGCTTGTCGCCGTGAAAAATCGGTGCAGCGGAATCCGCAGCGTGCCCTGAAAGAAAAAGTATCCCACGCCGACCGCGATGGCGATCCCCAACAGCGTTCCGATCCAGACTTGCACGCCGGCAGTCGAAAGCTCCACTGCGCGCAGGATCAGGACCAGTTCCGCGCCCTCGCGCACCACCATGAAGAACACGAACGCCCCGACGCCCCACCCGGCAGCCCGCGTGGACTGCTGCGCGTATGCCTCGACGCGCCGCTCGATGTCCTTTCGCAGGGTGCGCGCCACGCGGTTCATCCACACGATCATGGTGACAACGAGCACCGCCGCCAGCAACATCAGCAGGCCCTCAAAGCCATCCTCGCTGATGGCCCAGCGTTGGAGTAACAGGGCAGCGGCAACGCTTGCAGCGCAGGCCAGCAGGACGCCAGCCCAGGCGTACACCTTCAGGGAGCGCCGTCCGCTACGATTTAGATAAACGAGTACAATGCCGACGACAAGCGCGGCTTCGACGCCTTCCCGGAGGGCCACCAAAAGAGCGGAAAGCATGAGTATCCCAGTTGTAAATCGGTTTCAACTACGATTCGAGTCTATATTTCCGACCCATTAAAATCAAGCACATTCAGGCCCCTGCCCGCGGAAGCCGATCCTTGTACAATATGCATCCTAGATACGATGGTAATTAGAGCTTATTCCGCAGACCGCTCCGGCGCCTCGCGCACCTTCCATGCTTGGACGAGGGCCATCCTCGTGCCGGTCGTCATCGCCATTTTTCTAGCGCCGTCCGCGCGCACGCAGGCACCGTCACAATCTCCCGTTCCGGTTTCCACCAACAAGCCGGACAAGGCGGACGTCAAGAAGGCCAAGACCGCATACGAGCAGGGAACTCAAGCCGAACGGCAGCAAGACTGGGATGCGGCCTACACCGCCTACACGGATGCCGCCAACTGGGCGCCCGCCAATCGTGAATATGCCCTGCACCGCGAAATTGCGAAGAGCCGCCTGGTTCAATCCAAAATGGACGCCGCGGAGCGCGACGCGATTTCCGGCCGCCTGGATGACGCGCGCAAGCAATTGCTCAGCGCGAGCTTCCTGGACCCCCTAAGCTCGACGGTGCGCGAGCGGCTGGCGCAGTTGGCCGTCGCAGAGGCCGGCCAACTCCCCAAGACGCCGGTGGTTGAACTGGCCGGCGAGCCGCACCTCGAGTATCAGACCGGTAACCGGAACTTCGATTATCGCGGGGACACGGAGGGAGCCTACGAAGAACTCGGGCGCCAGTTCGGATTGGAAGTTGCCTTCGACGTGGATCTGCATTCGCGGCAGATTCGATTCCACTACGACGACGTTGATTTTCCGACGGCCGCGAGGCTGCTGGGCGACATGACCGGAACCTTTTGGCGAGCGCTGACGCCGCGCCTTTTTTTCGTCACCGAAAATACTCCGCAGAAGCGCAAGGAGTACGAAGCATCGGTCGTCCGCACCGTTCTGCTGCCTGCTTCTGAAACGCCCGAGCAGATGACCGAAATTACACGCCTGGTGCGCGAAGTCGCGGGCATCACACGCTCGGAACTCGATCCTCGCGCTCGCACGCTCACGTTGCGCGCGTCGCCGCAGGCTGTCGCTCTGGCCACGGACTTGATTGACGATCTCGAGCGGCCCACCGGCGAGCTGATTCTGGAAATCGAAATCCTTGAAGTGGATCGCACGAACGCGCTGAATCTCGGCATCACCCCTCCGCAGAGCGCGCAGGTGTTCACGGTCAGTTCGCAGCAGATTCAGCAAGCCGCGGCGTCCGAGGAGGGTCTCATTGACGTGATCGAGCAGGTCCTGGGAACCTCGACTCCGAATGTGATCGCTTTCGGCGGGGGCCTGACGACTTTTTTCGCGCAGCTTCCGGGCGCTTCGGCGAATTTCGCGCAAATGCTTTCGCTCGTGCGCCACGGCCGCCGGGTTCTCCTCCGCGTCCAGGACGGCCAGCCCGCCACGTTTTTTGTCGGCGACCGCATTCCCGTTTCGCTTTCCACTTTTTCTCCCAGTCTCCTGAACGGGACGCTGAACAGTCCCGGCACGATTGCCAATCCGCTCGTGAATTATGCGACAGGGAATTCGCCGTCCTTCGTGGCCACCAACATCCTGCGCGGCAATAGCACTGTTGACGGCACCTTTTATGATTTGATCGTCGCGAATTCGGCGGACAATACCGTCTCGGTTCTGCTCGGCAATGGCGACGGCACATTCGCAAATCAAGTGGCCTACCCGCTGGGCGCGACCACCGATACCGATCCGGTCTGGATCGCAACCGGCTCGTTCGATGCAACCAACAACCCGACCATTGATCTTGCCGTCGCCAACAAGGGATCGAACACGGTTTCGATTCTTCTCGGACAGGAGGACAGCACCAGCACCGCGACTGGCACGTTCGTTGCCGGCACCGACATACCGACTGGCAAGGCGCCCGTTTGCGTCGTTGCCGCCGATTTTCACGATATCGCGGCAACAGGCTTCCTGGATCTTGCCGTCGCCAATCAGACCGATGACACGATTACGATCTATCAGGGGAATGGCGACGGCACCTTCAAGCCACCCACCCTGGTCCAGCTCCCCTCGGGTTTCGCACCAACCTCGCTCGCCACGGGGCACTTCACCAATAGCGGCCACACGGACCTGGTTGTCACCGAGGAGGCCACCGTCAGCAACAATGCAGGCATCGTGCAGATCTTGCTCGGCAATGGCGATGGCACCTTCACTCAGGCACCGCAGTCGCCTTATGTGGTGGGGAACACGCCCGCTTTTGTGGCCACCGCGGATTTCAACGGAGATGGCGTGACCGATCTCGCTATCGCCAATAGCGGAGCGCCTTCCACCGCAACGAACGGCACCGGCGTAACCGGCAACAGCGTTACAATTTTTTTCGGGAATCCGAATCCGAACCAGATTGACACAGGAAACGGGACATTCACCGCCCCGGCCACCTACGCTGCCGGGACCGGACCGACGTCAATCGCGGTGGCCGACTTCAATCAGGACGGTTTCCCCGATATCGCGCTGTCGGATTCCACTGACAACGCGGTTACGATCCTTTTCAACGAGGGCACCGGCGTTTTCACCTCTACCATTCCCGAGATACCGGTCGGCACGGATCCTGTTTCCATCGTCACGGCCGATTTCAATGGTGACGGCAGGCCAGACGCCGCCACCGCGGATAATGGATCCGCGGAGGCCACCGTGATCCTGAACTCGATCGACCTTCTCGGTTCGGGGCTCAGCTCGGCGGGCACGCAGTTCCCCGGCGCGCAATATCTCGACATCGGACTGAAGGTGAAAGCCACGCCGCGCATCCATCCGGATAATGACGTGACGCTCGATCTCTCGTTCGAGATCAGCAGCGTGACCGCGCAGAGCTTCAATGCGATCCCGGTGATCAGCAACGAGTCCGTGCAGCAGACCGTGCGGCTCAAGCAGAATGAAACAGCCATCGTCGCTGGATTTCGCGAAACGCAACTCTCGAACGCCATCACCGGAAACCCTGGAGTCGCCGAAGTTCCCGGCGTCGGCTTGCTTGACCAGGATCAGAACAACCAGAAACAAGATAGCCAACTGCTGATTCTCGTGACGCCGCGCCTGGTCCGGCTATCGCCGCGCAAGGACCACGTCGTCTATGCCGGCCAGGGTTCGCTCGAAGGTCCAGGCGGAGCCGAAGCTGCGCCGGTCTTCACGCCGCCTCCCGGCCAGCCGGTGCCGCCCGGAGCGGCGCCTCCGCCGCCGGCGGAACCTGCCCCCGGGCCGCCAGCGCCTGCTCCGCAGCCTCCGCCGCAACAGTAGGCGCTGTTGGCCAAGCATCAGCACGGAGGAGCCACGCGAGGCGCGGGTGTTCGGCCGTAGGGGCGCTGCTTCCTGCGCCCACCTCGCACTCAAAAATTGCGGAATGTGGCTATGGCGTGGCTTCGAGGACAACCACCGGCTGGTACGTGCGGGGCACGACGGGCTCCGCGATTGCGATCAACTGTCCCTGCTGGTTGAATACGCGTAGCCGCGACGGCTGCCATTCGCCGGAATCCAGTCGCGCGGGCGCTCCTTGGGCTGCGATCGTGCGGCCCGGTTGAATTTGAGCGAGCGGAAGATTGAATTTCGCGCCGTGCCGCACGCGCTTCTCCACGATTGGCAGCACCACGGCTCTTGGCAATTCCGGCAGCATGTTTTCCAGTCGAATCACGCGCGCATCCAGCTTTCCGGCCTTCGCGTCCTCGGCCAGCTCCGCGAGCGTGACGGCATGATCGAGAGTGAACTCACCCACGGCGGTGCGGACGATCTCCGCGAGGTGCGCGCCCGTTCCTTGCAACTTTCCCAGGTCGTGCGCGAGCGATCGAATGTACGTGCCCGACCCGCATTCCACCGTAAAGCGCGCGGCGGATCCTTCCACACTCGTGAGCCGGAATTCGTTCACTTCCACCTCGACGGAATCGAGCTTCACCGGCTTGTGTTTTCGCGCGAGTTCGTGCGCGGGACGCCCGTGGATTTTCTTCGCCGAAAACGAAGGCGGCATCTGCTGAATTTTCCCGACGAAACCGTCGGCGAGCGCCTGAATCGCCTCCGCATCAAGCGACGGCGCGGCATCTTCGCTGAGCGCGTCTCCATCGGCGTCGTATGTGTCCGTCGCGAATCCGAAGCGCACCGAGCAGGTGTATCGTTTTCGACGGCCGCCGTAGAAGCGCGCGAGCCGCGTGGCCCGCCCCAGAGCGAGCACGAGCACGCCGGTCGCCAGCGGATCGAGCGTGCCGAGATGGCCGATCTGGCGAAAGCCAACCATGCGGCGCACGGTTTCCACCACGTCGTGCGAGGTTTTCCCGCGTGGCTTGTAAACGACAAGAATTCCGTCAATGGACGCAGGTTGTGGGGTTCGCGGCATTTCGCTTCGTAGCGCCGGATTCGAGCCGGTCAACTGCAAGGGCTGCGCGCCCCGCTACGATTTCTCCGGGTGGCTCACTTTTCGCAACAGCTCGTCAATGTGGTGGCCGTATTCTTCCGAGTCGTCGGGAAAAAACAGCACGTCGGGCGCGCGCCTCAGCCGCAGCCGTTCGACCAATTCGTGGCGGACATATTTCGAGGCAGCCTTCAATCCTGCCAGCGCCTCCGCGCGCTCCTTCTTATCGCCCTCGAGTTGAATGAACACGCGCACCGTGCGCATGCCCGGCGCCACGCGCACCTCCGTGACGATCAGAGGCACGGCCAGGCGCGGGTCCTTCAATTCTCCCGCGAGCATCAGCATCACTTCGTTCCGGATTTCTTCGGCAATCCGTTCCGGGCGGAATCCCCCGACCGTCATGATTCATCCTCGAAGTACTCAATTTCGCGCGACACCAGATCGCGCCCGAGCAAGCGCTCGGATTCCTCGGCAATCGCCTGCAGCGACTCTTCCAGATGTTTTCCGTCGCCTGAAATGCTCACCACTCCCACGCGCGACCGCTGCCACAGTTCCTGATGCTCCAGCTCGGCGACGGCCACGTTGAAGTGGGCGCGCAAGCTGTCTTTCAGGCTGCGCAGCACCTGCCGCTTATCCTTCAGCGACCGCGCATCGGGGATGTGAATTTCCAGAGTGAGGAGGCCGATCGGCATGCGCGCCCCATCGAAACCCAGCGGAGACGATTAAATCGGTACGATCTCAGTTGCGCCGCGCTTCAGCGGCTTCCGGTCGCCCGCGGTCGGGCACCACGACGGCCTCGAGCGGCGACGACTTCTCGATCTTGAAGCATTCGAGGATGTCGCCCACTTTCACGTCGTTGAAATTCGAAACTCCCACGCCGCACTCGAATCCCGCGCGCACTTCGCCCGCGTCTTCCTTGAATCTTCGCAGCGAGCTTACTTGCCCGGTGTAGACCACCGCGCCGTCGCGCAGTACCCGCACGTCCGCGTTGCGCTTGATGATTCCATCCTGCACCGAGCAGCCCGCGATTACTCCGGAGCCCTTCACGCGGAACGTGTCGCGGACTTCGGCGCGTCCCAGATACACTTCCTTGATCACCGGCGCGAGCAATCCGGCCACGGCCTTGCGCAGCTCGTCGAGCAATTCGTAGATAATCGTGTGCAGGCGGATTTCCACGCCCTCGCGCTGCGCCAGCTCGGAAGCCTTTCGCTCCGGCCGCACGTTGAACGCAATAACCACGGCGTTCGAAGCGGACGCGAGAATCACGTCGGATTCCGTCACTGCGCCCACGCTGGCCTGCATCACCTTTAGCGTCACCTGGTCGTTAGAAAGCTTCGGGAGCATCTCGTTCAGTACTTCGACCGAGCCCTGCACGTCCGCCTTCACAACCACGGCCAGTTCTTTCACCTCGCCGGCGCGCAACTGCGCGTGCAGCTGATCGAGAGTAAGGCGCCCGGAGGAAGCTGTCTTGGCGAGCGCGGCCTCGCGCTGTTTTGCCTGGCGGTATTCGACGATGTGCCGCGCCTTCGCTTCGTCCGCCACCTGGAACTGATCGCCCGCTTCGGGCACGCCCTGCAAACCGAGAACCTCAACCGGCGTGGAAGGCACCGCTTTCAAGATTGAATGGCCGCGATCGTCGAACATCGCGCGGACCTTGCCGTACACGGCGCCAACGATGAAGACGTCTCCGACGTTGAGCGTGCCGTTTTGCACGAGCACTGTGGCGACTGGGCCGCGGCCCTTGTCCATGCGCGATTCCAGCACCGTACCGCTTCCCGGGGCATCGGGATCAGCCTTTAGCTCGAGTAAATCGGCCACGAGCAAAATCATCTCCAACAAACGCGGTAAATTCTTTTTCGTTTTGGCCGAGACTTCCACCGTTACGGTCGTGCCGCCCCACTCCTCGGGCATCAGGCCGCGGTCGGCGAGCTGGCGTTTCACTTTTTCGGGCTCGGCGTTCGGCTTGTCAATCTTGTTGATGGCCACGACGATCTGAACGTTCGCGGCTTTCGCGTGCGCGATCGCTTCTTCGGTCTGCGGCATCACGCCGTCGTCCGCGCCCACCACCAGCACCACGATGTCGGTCACTTTCGCGCCGCGCGCGCGCATGCGCGTGAACGCTTCGTGGCCCGGTGTGTCAATAAACACGATGCGGCGATCGCCCGCGTGCACTTCGTACGCCCCAATGTGTTGCGTGATCCCGCCGGCTTCTCCGGCGGCGACTTCGGTTTCGCGAATGGCGTCGAGCAAACTGGTCTTGCCGTGATCTACGTGCCCCATCACGGTGACAACCGGGGCGCGAGGCAGCAGATTTCCGGTGCGCCCCTCCTCGATCTTTTCTTCCTCGACAAGCTGCTCTTCGTACGTCACCACCTGCACGATTCCATTGAACGATTCAGCGAGACTGGTCGCAGTCTGCACGTCGAGCGCCTGGTTAATGCTCGCGAAAACGCCCTTATCGAGCAAAGTCTTCAGCAATTCCTTGGCGCGGATATCGAGCTTCTCGGCGAGCTCGCGAACCGTGATTCCTTCGGTGACGGTCACCGCACGCGGCTCTCGCTGGACCGGCGCGACGGGCTCTACGTGCGCGGCGCGGCCTGCGCCCACTCCGGCGCGTGTTCGCACTGGGTGAAGCCTGCGCTCACCTTCCGCATATCGCTTTTCGATTGTCGGCCGCCCGCGCGACGGGGGAGGCTTACGTGCATACAGGGGCTTTCCAGGCTCAGCTTTCGGAACTCCGCCTGTGGCCCCGGGCCGCTGGCTGCCAATGGGTTCGTTTCCGGGACGTCCTCCGCCTCCTGGCCGGGGTGGAAATCTCGATGGAGGGCCGCCGGGACGAGGTGGGCCACCCGGTCTCGGTGGACCGCTGGGCCGAATTTGGCCTGGCGCTGCCGCGGGGCGCATTCCCTGGGGAGCGCCGGGGCGATTTTGGTAAGGGCCCGACTGGCCTGGGCGCGCAGGGAATCTCTGGCCTGTTGGCGGCGCGCCTGGCGGACGTGGAGCTCCGGGCGCACCTGTCGAACTACCTGCAGCGGGACTCGCCGCCGCTGGGCGTTGCGCCGGAGACGCGCCGGGTCTCGGCGCAGTCGCTCCGGGAGCGACGCCGGGCCTGGCTGCGGTCGGATGCGAAGTCGGATGTCCAGCTGCCGCAAGAGGCGCGGACGGAGTTGCAGCGGGTCGCACCGGAACGCCACTAGGTGAAGCAGCCGCGGGCGCGGCGGCCGCTCCCGCTGGCGCTCGCACGGGAGCGGCCGGGGCCACAGGCGCTCCGCGAAGTGGTACAGCCGCCGGCCCGGCCGGTTTCGGTGGGGCCGCTACGGGGGCCGGTGCCGGAGCAGCTGCAGGCGCCGGACGCGCGGTCTTTGCTTTGGCCGCCGCGGTCTTCGCGGCTTCCGCCGCTACTTCCGCCTCTGCCAGACCAAGGAAATGTTTTCGTGCCAGCTCGGCGTGCTCGATATCAATCGAACTCGAGTGCGTCTTCTTCTCTTTGACGCCGATCTCAGGCAGGTAGTCGATCAGCACCTTGGCCTTGATCTCAAGTTCTCGCGCCAGTTCGTTCAGTCGGACTTGCTTGGAATCTACCATCAGCCTCTGTCTTTCGGAACTTGCTACGCTACTCAGACTTTTCCTGCTTCTCCGCGCTTTCGTCCACTACAGCTGCAGCCGACTTGTCCTCCGGAGTCGTTTCTTCATCTTCCGGAGTCTCTTCTGCGCTTGCCGTCTCCGCCTCGCCTGGCAATACGTCGCCTGAGGACGCCTCGCTTGCTGAAGCCTCGCTCGACGATGCCTCGCTTGCTTCCGTCGAGCCCGCTTCGGTTAGCTCGGTTGGCTCGGTTGTTTCCGTCGCTTCGGGATCCGTCGCCACGCTCTCGGCAGCCGCCTCGTCTTCGGTCGAAGGTTCGATCGGCGCCGTCGCCTGCGATTCCAGCGCTTCAAAGTACGCGGCGACGGACTGGTGAATCTTCTCCACCATTTTCTCGCCGATGCCCGGAATCTCGACGAGCTGTTCCGGCGTCATATCGGCGAGCTTCTCGACCGACGTAATCCCGGCCGCTTCGAGCTTTTCGATCGTCTTCGGTCCCACGCCCGCAAGTTCCGTAAGAGGCGTACCCGGCGCGGTAAGAGCGGCCATCTGCGCTTCGATCTCGCGGCGCTTTTCCTCTTCGCTCTTGATATCCACGTTCCAGCCGATCAGCTTGCTGGCCAGCCGCACGTTCTGACCCTTCTTGCCGATGGCGAGCGACAGTTGCGTATCCTCGACGATCACTTCCAGGCGCTTTTCTTCGGCGTCAATGATCTGCACACGCGTCACTTTCGCGGGGCTCAGCGCCTTTTGCGCGAATGCGATCGTCTCTTCGCTCCACGGAATGATGTCGATTTTCTCGCCGCGCAGCTCGCGGATGATGGACTGCACGCGCATGCCCTTCATGCCCACGCACGCGCCCACCGGATCCACATCCTTGTCGCGGCTTTCGACGCCGATTTTCGTGCGCTCGCCCGCCTCGCGCGCCACTGCGCGAATCTGCACCGTGCCGTCGTAAATTTCCGGCACTTCCATTTCGAACAGGCGCTGCACCAAGGCGGGATCTGCGCGCGAAACGATTACTTGCGGGCCCTTGGCGGCGCGCTCGACCGCGCGAATCGTCACGCGCAGGCGGTCTCCCACGTTGTAGGCTTCCAGCCGCGATTGTTCGCGCTTCGGCAGGCGCGCTTCCGTCCGCCCGAGGTCCACGATCAGGTCCGGGCCTTCCATGCGCTTCACCACGCTATTGATCAGCTCGCCTACGCGCGTGTGGAATTCGTTGTAGATCGTATCGCGCTCCGCTTCGCGCACCTTCTGCAGGATCACCTGCTTGGCGGTTTGCGCCGCGATTCTTCCCAGCACGTCGGTCGGCTTCACCGCGGTCACTTCGCCGCCCACTTCAATGCTTGGATTCTGCTTGCGGGCGTCGGCGAGCGAAATCTCGCGCAATGGATCCGCGACTTCTTCCACGACCGTGTGCACCGAAAACACGTCTATCTGGCCGCTCTCCGCATTGAACTTCGAACGGAGATCTTCCTCGGTGCGGTAATATTTCCGCGCCGCCACGACCATCGCGTCCTCAATGGCCGCAACGATGATCTCCGGTTCGATGTGCTTCTCCCGGCTGATCTGCTCGATTGTCTGGTACAGCAGACTCGCCATCCTTGTTTCTCCTCGCTCCCACCCGTCACAGCTCCACCACCAGATTCGCTTTGCGAATCCCGGCGTACGGCACCGCGACTTCCCGATCGCGCACCGTCACCTTCACGATCCCGTCCGCGTAACCCGCCAGCCGGCCCTGAAAATACTTTTGGTTCTCCACCGGTTCGTTCAGCCAAATATTCGCCAGCCGTCCCGTGAACCGTTCGTAGTCGCCCGGCCTGATCAATTTCCGATCGAGGCCCGGCGAACTTATTTCCAGCGTATAGCTCGGTCCCGGTACCAGGTCTTCTACATCCAAAATCACGCTCAACTGTTCGCTGACTCGCTCGCAATCCTTATGAGTGACACCCGGGCCATTCCCCAAAATGCCGGGGTTGGCCGCGTCCGGCAGGCGGTCAATATAGACCCGCAGGAATCGCTCCTTGCCCACCTTCCATTCGACGTCGAAGATCTCCAGCCCCAACGAACGGGCCACCCGATCCGCCGCCTCTCGAATCCGATCGAGGTCCATGCTCTTCTAAGGGCGGCATTTATCCCCGCCAGAGACTCCCGCGCCCTTTCCACATCGCCCGGCCAACAAAAAAGTGGGCTCGCGCCCACCGGTTTGTGCGACCTATCTGGAAGCGCACCAGTATAAGCTTCGAGGCCCCGGAAACGCAAGACCGTGTACCGTGTCGCAGAAAAGACGCAGTAATCTGGTTTGAATATCTGGCAGCCGGTTGTGGAAGAGTCAGGCTCGGTCGCGCGGATCGAAGCGGAAGACCAGTTCGGGAGAAGCGCACCCAGGCATATACTGAGGCGTGGTTCCGGAGATAATTGCCGCGCTCGCCTCAGGCATCTTTGCCGGCGCCGCCCTGTACGTCAACGTCGTTGAGCAACCCGCGAGGCTTTCCTGCGGCGTCGAGCTGGCGGTGACGCAGTGGAGGTCCAGCTACAATCGAGGCGCCGCCATGCAAGCTCCGCTCGCTGCGATCGGCTCTGTTGCGGCGATCGCATCGTGGTGGTTTGACCGGCGTTACGGTTGGCTCGTCGGCGGGCTACTTCTGCTGTTCATCATTCCGTTTACCCTGATCGTAATTCGGCCGATCAACAAACGACTGGAAAGCCGGGAACTCGACTTGGGTTCCGAAGAAGCCGGACATCTTTTGCAACGCTGGGGCCGCCTGCATGCGGTCCGCAGCGTCCTGAGCATCGCGGCCTTCGTCTTATTTCTGTTTCTCCTACTAGGGTCGCGCTGAAACAGAGTTGAAAATTGCTCGCTGCCGAAAAGCGGCGTACGCGGAAATCTGGCGACCGATCTGATACGATACGCCTGATATTGGCGGGCTGGGCCGGAGACGGGCGATGACGTTGCGCGAAGTGGTTGATAAGTATCTGGCGGTCGCGGGCGGCTACGGGAAGGCCGCGGCGCTTGCATCGCTGGGGCTGTCGCGCGAGGAAATCGAGCGCACGTTCGGCCAGTTCGACGAGGACTACCACATCAGCCGCTTCATTCACTTCCAGTGCGCGGCCGGCGCGAATTACGCGATCAACGGATTTCCGCAGACGCATATCTCCATCGACGACGACATTCAATCCGTGCTGTAACAAAATGCAAGAGAGATTCCTCGCTGCGCTCGGAATGACAAGCGCTTGCGAGCCTTCGAAAACTAGCGAACCGGCGGATGGAAGTCGAACTCTGGGTCCACGTCCACGGGGATGTCGGAACCCTTCGCGAGGGCCGCGGCGAGCTCCGGCGGCATCACGGCGTATTTCTTGAACCAATTCTCGGTGCGCGCGCGGTCGCCGGTTGCTTCCTGTTCGAGCAATTCTTTCGCGAGAGAAGCTATCCCCACCGGCATTTTCTGAAAATCCACGGCGTAGAGTCCGGTGGATGGATCGCGATGGATGGCGCCTTGTTCCGTGAGGTAGCTGATCTCCATCATCGCGCCGGCGCCGTGCGATTCGGCTATCCCGAAGCGAATGGTGCGGAACGTCTCGCCGAGGAATGATGCGTAAATCCCGTCCAGTCTTTCCTTCGGGATCGCGCCGTGATCCACCAGCCATTTCACGCACGTCATGCCCGTGATGTCGGCCTTCGATTCCTCCAGCGCGGAATACCGCGGGCCGATGGCCTCGCCGATTCCCATTTTGCCGTTCGATCCATGAACGTAGGTGGGGCCGAGGCCGTGGGAAATTTCGTGCAGGATTATGAAGTCGAGCGTGCCTTCGCCGGTGACCATTTTTGCTTGATCCGCCGGCATCAGGCGCCCGGCCAGCGGCAGAATGATGAAGTTGACGCGCGCATCCATGAAATTCTTCCAGAAGATTTTCTTGGAGCCTTTCTCCTGATGGACGCGCGGATCGTTCGGTAGATTGTCGGCGACGGGCTGATAGCCGTGCAGCAGGTCGCCCGCGCGGTAGATTGCATCCACCACTTCCATCGGCTGGTGTTTTCCGCGCTCGGAAGGCAGATCCTCGGCCGCGAGCGGGAGAGATTCCTGCAGCTCCGGAACGAACTTCTGAAATAGGGCGAGCTTTTGGCTTTCCGCGTCGTTGCGAATCATGATGGCCGCGCCGTACGAAGTCTTCACGCCGAGCAGCCCGTCGAGATAGACCTCGTAGGGCGCGAAGACGACGTCGAATTTCGGGTTCTCAAGATCCATCCAGGCGAGATCGCTTGGATAGTAATCGTCGGAAAGCAGCGCGCCGGCGCGAAGGCGCAGAAACTTTGCAAATGCCGGATCGTCGCTCAGATCGGCTGCATCGTAGAGGTCCTTCGCCATCGGCACTACGAATTCCTGGAATTTGACATGGTAGGGCACGAAGCAGGGGACGGAGGCACCGCTTGCCTTGCCGCCCGGACAAATCTGCTCGATCGTATATGGCGAGTAGACGGCGGATTTTTCGAGCTTCTTATCCTTGATCAGTTGATCCAGGTGCTCTTGCGTCTCTTGAGGAAGGAAGAGGCCGCGGCCGGGTGGTGCAGGCTCGGTCCCGACGAAAGGCTTACCATTGTTGATCTGGTTATAGCGTCCGCCGTTTATTTTCAATAGTTCGCGCAGCATCTGGTCCCGCGAGTCGTTGCTATTCGCGAGCGAGACAAAAAGCTTCAGTCCTTCAGGATCGCTTTGCCGCCAATAGATGCAATCGAGCAGGCCGGCGGCGTCCACAAGTTTCGCGACCATCTGCTTTTCGCGATCACTCAGGTGGCTCGAATCGAAGGGCATCTTGACGGGCTTGAATTTCGCGAACGTTGCCGCAATATCGGGCGCGACGACGAGCTTCTGGGACGATTGCGAAAAAGCGGCTGTGGCGACGAAGGCGGAAAGTAGAAAAAAGACGGCAGAAGTTTGCAGTACGCTAGCTCGTTTTCTGTGTCGAGTAACTGTGTCCGCCGTCCTTTGTTTTGAACAACTTAGCTCGAAATCTACTCGGCAGCGAGTGTCGAGTAAGTGGGGCAGTGAACTACCGCGGCCGCTCCGCGCTGCGGGGCCGGTGAACCGCCCGCCGAATCCAGGTTTTCTCATCACGCGTCCATCTTAGTGCAGAAAATCTGAAGCGCAAGCGTGGAGTTCTGTGGACTCGACTCCGACCTCGTGTGGATAGAAAAGCTGGCCAACGTGCTTAAACTCTCAGCGGTCTTTGCCCGAGAACGGCCGCAATCGGATGAACAGGGCGACGCCCACGGGGTGCGAACCGTAAATAGGCTTCAGGATATCCGCGACGCCGTAGGTGGTGAACTGCGCGCCGATGGCGGACGCGAGGTCGGGAATCAGATCGAAATCTCGATCGTAGCCGAGCGTGTAGGCCTGCACTTGTCCAATGGGTTTTTCCTCGAAGCCGGGCGGCAGCGGATTCTCGCCGAGGATGAGCTCGTTCGAGCGTTCCGCACTTTCAATTCGGGTCCACGCGTAATTGCGCGCGCGAAAGCGCACGGTGGATTCGACGAGGTAGCTATCGAATATGGCGTCGTCCTGCAGTGAACGCGTGCGCCCCCACAGAATGGTACTCGTCCAGTTCCCATCGCGCAGCGGGCGGTTGTACATCGCGGACGCGGTCATGCGCTCCTGATCTTCAGCAGGGAAGAGACTTTCCGGACTCTTGATGCGGCCGTAGGAAAACTGCCCGCTCCAGTTTTTCCCCGGCTGAATAGTCAGGCGCGTGGACCACGAGTTGATGTTGCCCTGGTCAACGTCCCATCGGTCTTCGCCCGGTTCGCGGCCGTGGAAGCCGGATGCTTCGATACGCGCGATGCCGTAGGTGAGCCCCACGGTGACGACATCCGCCGCAATGTGCGTGGAATCCTCCTGATGATGGCCGAGGGCGCCGACCGGGTCCTCGGCGGCGGACGCGCGGTGCGGATACGCGGTGGGACCGAGCGCTGGGTCGCCGACCGGCGCAGCGTAGAAGGACAGCAGTCCTTTCGCGCCAAGTTTCGCGTCGTAAAGCGCGGCGAGTTCCATGACGAAGTTGTGCGGATGCTGGCCGTCCGCGATGGGGACGCCGTAGGCTGTCTCGCCCTGTTGGAAGAGCAGCGGGTAGCGTTCGCCGGTAATCGTCGCCGGCTCAAGGGTCAGCATCGCCCGCACGGTGAATTTGCCGGGGCCGAGGTCGCGTTGAGCCATGCCCATGAACCAGTTGGTCGAGAAAAATTTGTCGCCGCCGCGCGCGCTCGATTGCTGCTCGTCGAGCACGAACACATTCGCGTGAAACATCAGCGTCCACGCGCCTTTGATTTTCATCAGCATGGGAGCAGGGGTGGAATCGGGTTCCGCGCTCGTGCCAGAGGTATCGTGCGCGAGAATTTCCTGCACGAAGGTTTGCGGGGCCATGTTCATTTGGTCGTTCGCGCCCATCTTCATGCCCGGCATCTGGCTCATGTCCATTCCCTGCATGCCCGGCATTGGGCCGGTGCCGTTCGTTTGCTGAGCCGCCGCGAACGACGATGAGAAGAGAAGCGAAAGCACCACGATGCACATTGATTTCATAGCACGATCCCTCAAGCGAAATTTGATGAACGACTAGCGTGTGACCGACGAGTGGAGGGGTGTGCTAAATCCTGAGACTTACTGAGAGGGGGCCGAGAGCCGTTTGTGCTGGCGGCGGAGTTTCATGGACACTACCTAGCGGGCTGGCGGACGTCGCGGGGAGCCTGAAAACACCGCTCGCCGCCAAGGGGCCTGACGCAATCGGCGCGGGATCCACGGTGACGACTGGGCGCTCGAAAGCAGTGGCTCGAACGCACAATTCGCCATCGCAAAGGCGCGGGGAATTGGTTTCGTCGGGCAGGATCGCGGCGCCCTGGAGCAGCTGTTTCGCGTGAACCGACATCCTCACGTGAAGCTGCGGCGCACCGGCTCCGAGCGTTCCCGGCGGACTCGCAGGCGTGGCCGGGCAACAGGGACAACATCGCGACGATGGCTTCGGCAAATTGCAAGGCGACGCCGCGACCGACACCGCGAGCAGGGCGACCGTCAGAAGCGCGGCTAATGTCTTTCGAACGAGCACGTCCGGATTCTAACGCCGCGGGAAGAGCTTGTCGACGCGAAGCAGAGCCGCGTTCTATTCACAGGCAGCGCAGTGTATATTTCCGAAGGGTGGAAACCGGGCGAAACGCCTACCGCGCGGGTGACAAATCCAGTCGCGCACCGTCCAATGGTTGTCCGGGGGAGGAATTCGACTTGCGAAAAATGCTGTTGCGATTAGCACTCATGACTTTGGCGTCCGTTTTCTGTTTGCATTCGGCGGCAGCCGCGCCGGCGGCCGATCAGCAAACGGCGGAATCGAGCCTGGTCGCCCGCGTACACGACACGGGATTCCTCCAATTGACTGCCGACAGCTTCAACGGCCTTACCGCGGACCAGAAAATGGACGCTTATTGGCTTTACCGGGCGGCCATCGCTGTTGACCCGATCGCTTACGACCAGAATTCCGCCGACGGCTTGCGCGAGAAGCATCTGCTCGAATCGATTTTGACTCACCCGACAGGCGTGGACCCGGCGGTGCTGAAGAAGGTTACCGATTACACGATGCTTTTCTGGGGGAATCACGGAAATCACAACACGAATACCTCAGTGAAATTTCTGCCGGACTTCACGTCCGCCGAGCTAAGCGCCGCTGCAGAGCAGGCGAGCAAGAACGGCGCGGTGCTTGGATCAACGACAGCGCTGGCGCGGGAACTTCAGGAACTCGACAAGCCTTTCTTCGATCCGGCCTTCGAGCCGATGCTGATCAACAAAAACCCGCCGAACGGCGCGGATCCGCTCGAAGCCAGCAGCAACAATTATTATTCGGACGTCACACTCAAGGATCTGGTCGGGTTTACCGAACACTACGCGCTGAATTCGCGGCTGACCAAGCAGGATGGCAAACTTGTGGAAGATGTCTATCGCACGGGCACGCCGGATGGAACGGTGCCTCCGGGCCGCTACGCGCGCGAGCTGGGCCTGGCGATCCGAAACCTGCAGCAGGCGCTGCGTTATTCGCCTCCGCAGCAGACGAAGGTAATTAACGATCTCATCCGGTACTACCAAACCGGCGAACACGCGGATTGGATCCGCTGCCAAATCGATTGGGTTCAGGACAAAACGAATCCGGATTTTTCGAACGGCTTCGTCGAAGTTTACAAGGACCCGCGCGGGTTGAAGGGGGCAATACAAGGCTTCGTCAGCATCGTGGACGAGAAGATGAATCATTTGATGACCGGATTTGCCGCGAACGCGGCCTACTTCGAGCAGCGCGCGCCGTGGGACGACAAATACAAGAACCCGAATCCCAAGCCGCCGATCGTGAATGCCGTGGAAATGCTCGCGGAGACCGGCGATTTCGATGTGAGCACAACCGGCGACAACCTGCCGAACGAAGATGAGATTCACGCAAAGTACGGGTCGAAGAGTTTCGTGCTCACCGCTTCGATCCGCGCGATCACCAGCGCCGGCGGGAACGCCGTTTCCGGCGAGTTCGCGTCAACGCAGGCTGAAAAGGATCGCGCCATGCAGTACGGCGATCTTGCCGAGAACCTTATGACCGCCATGCACGAAGTGATTGGCCACGGCTCCGGAAAGGTCGGACCGAAAATCACGCGCGAGCCAGCCTATTACATCAAGGAATATTACTCGACGCTCGAGGAGTCGCGCGCCGACCTGATGGCCCTGTGGAATTTCTGGGATCCGAAGCTGATACAGATGGGAGTGATGCCGAATGACGATGTCGCCAAAGCCGCCTACGACTCCGAAGCGCGCGGCGCGCTCTCGCAGCTTCACGAGGTACCCACCGGCGACACGATCGAAGAGGATCACCGCCGGGGCACGCAGCTGATCGTCAATTATATTCGCGACAAGACCGGAGCGATCCAGCCCGTCCAGCAGGACGGCAAAGTTTATCTGGTCGTCACAGACTACGCGAAAATGCGCGAGGGCGTGGGAATGCTGCTGGCAGAGTTGATGCGCATCAAGGCGGAAGGTGACTACGACGCAGCGAAAGCTCTGATCACGCAATACGGCATCCATTTCAATACGGCTTGGCGCGATCAGGTGGTCGCGCGCTACAAGACGCTCGACATTCCCAACGATTGGGCGGGAATCAACCCCGATCTCGAACTCCGCAGGGGCGCGGGCGGCAAGATGGATGTCACGGTCAGCTATCCGCGCGACATGGTGAAGCAGCAATTGGCGTACACGAAAATTAACGGCGAGTAGTGAGGTTCTCGCGCCGGGTAAAAAGCCGCCAGCGCTAAAGCCCGAGAAATTTTGGCGTGCTTTTCGTGGGGCTGAAGCCCCACGCTTTCACCGTAAAGCGCTCACCTGCGCGACACGAATGTGAAAAGCCGCGTGCGCGACACGATAGGTTGGGACACGAGAATCGTGACAGGTGGCCGGTACGGATGCGACGCGGAATTTATTTTGCTGAGACGGTGGCGCGCGTAAGACGACCAGCGAGGGCTTTTTGTTCCTGGGTGACGGCGGGGGGAATGTGGCTGCCGAACTTTGCGAAAAACTCGCCGACGGCCCGATCTTCCGCCAGCCAATCGCTTGAATCCACGCTCAGCAATTCATTCAGCGTGTCGCGCGAAATCGAAAGGCCATCGAGAGTGAGTGACGAAGGCGTGGGCACGTTGCCAATCGGCGTTTCCGTGGCGGCCGCGCGGCCTTCGATGCGGTCCAGCATCCACTTCAGCACGCGCACATTTTCTCCGTAGCCGGGCCAAAGGAATTTCCCGTCCGCTCCCTTGCGAAACCAATTGACGTGGAAAATCTTCGGCGGATTTTTCAGCTTGGCGCCCATGGCCAGCCAGTGCCCGAAATAGTCGCCCATGTTGTAGCCGCAGAAGGGAAGCATGGCCATTGGATCGCGGCGGCAGACGCCGACGGCGCCGGTCGCGGCCGCCGTTGTTTCCGACGCCATCGTCGCGCCGACGAAAACTCCGTGCTGCCAGTTCCGCGATTCATACACGAGGGGCGCAAGATGCGCGCGGCGTCCTCCGAAAATGAATGCGGAAATGGGCAAGCCTTCGGGGTCTTCCCAATGTTTCGAAAGCGAGGGCGATTGCGAAGCGGGCACCGTGTAGCGCGCGTTCGGATGAGCTGCGGGACCCGATCCCGCCGTCCACGGTTCACCCTTCCAGTTCGTCAGCCCGTCGGCGGGCGGGCCGTCGATTCCTTCCCACCAGGGTTCGCGCGAATGTGTCATGGCGACGTTGGTGAAGATCGTGTTCCGATTCGCCGCGGTCATTACGTTGGGATTTGTTTTTGCATTCGTGCCGGGAGCGACGCCGAAAAATCCGGCCTCGGGATTAATGGCGCGCAGCGTGCCGTCCGACGCGATGTGCATCCAGGCAATGTCGTCGCCGACGGTCCAGACACGATAGCCCTGCGACTCCAGCGCCGAAACCATCATGGCGAGGTTGGTCTTCCCGCAAGCGCTGGGGAACGCCGCGGCCATGTACGTCACTTTGCCCGAAGGATCTTCCAGGCCGAGAATCAACATGTGCTCCGCCATCCAGCCATGATCGCGCGCCATCCAGCTGGCAATTCGCAGTGCGAAACACTTTTTGCCGAGCAGGGCGTTGCCGCCGTAACCGGAGCCAACGCTCCAGATCAACTTTTCCTCGGGGAAGTGCATGATGAAGCGGCGGCTGGGGTCCAGATCCCCCAGCGAATGAAGTCCGGGGACGAAATCCGCGGAATTATCGAGCCGATCGAGCGCGGGCTTGCCCATGCGGGACATAATCCGCATGTTCGCGGCGACGTATGCGCTGTCGGTGATCTCCACGCCGATCTTGCTATAGGGTGATTTCGCCGGGCCGAGAATATACGGCACGACGTACATCGTGCGGCCCTTCATCGCGCCGTCGAAAAGCGGCCGGAGCTTTTCTTTCGCCTCGGACGGGTCCATCCAGTTGTTGGTGGGGCCGGCGTCCTCTTTTTGGCGGGTGCAGATGAAGGTTAGTTGCTCGGTGCGGGCCACGTCATTGGGGTTGCTGCGATGGAGGTAACAGCGAGGATGGGTTTTCTGGTTCAGCTCGAGGAACGTGCCGTCGCGGAGCATGTCAGCCGTCAATCGCTCGCTTTCGGCTTCGGAACCATCGCACCAGACGATCTTCGCCGGCTTCGTCAGGCGCGCTGATTCCTCTACCCAGCTTTCCAGTGGTGTGGACACCCTACCTCCCAGGACTCTTTCGCAGGAACGCCGCTCGGCGCGATTCGGTTCTCGCGCATCGCGTCGAACATGACACCTTAATCTTAGTTAGTCGTAAGAAAAAATTCTAGGGCACGCAGGCCGGAAATGCAAGGCGAGCGCGGCAGGGAAACCGGGCGCAAGTGCCCGATGTTATACTTCGCCTGAAATGTACGCGAGAAAGCTGGCAGCTGAGATGACGATCGGCGCCGAGCGGCGGCCGGTGCCGCTCGAATGGCTCGACAGCTTCTGTATGCGCAATTTCACGGGCTCCGCGGAATTCGACGACACCCTGCCGAAGGGCGAAGGGATGCTCGAAGCGGGCTTAAGCGTTGATCCGGCGCGGCTGGCCGCGGCCATGAGCGAATGGTTCACGAAGCGCGGCAAAGGAAATGGCGCCGCAGTGGTGGTGGAGCTTCGCGAGGCGCGCTGAAGATCGCAGATGCGACTCGCCCGGATTCAATGAAGAGCCGAATGCCCTCGCCGCATGATTGGGGCGTTGCGAAAGTCATGTCGAGAGAGATTCGGCTCTCTACTGGTTTTGACGCAGGGCAGCCCAGATCGTTAGCAATCGGGGCGTTCCGCGGGCGCGATCCGAAAAGCTCACTTCAGTAGCGAGGATTCTTCAAAATCCTCCTACTCGATGTCATGCAAGTGACGGGTGTTCCGAAGGCGGGGAAACTTCCTGGGTTCGGCGGCGAGCGCGGCCTGGATGCGAGGCATCGCGGCGCGTGTGGCTGCTTCTCCCGCGGCGACGAGTTGCGGCGTTTTCACGAATTCATCCCACAGGATGTGATGAACCTCAGGCTCGATCAGCACATCCACGTCGCTGTGCCAGACCTGGGTCGCGGACGTCTGAATAATCGAGAACGAGCGGCTGATGACCTCGATCGTGTTGCGCGGAGCCGAGTGAAGGAGTCCCGGCTCGAGGTGCACGCCGATGACAATCTCCGCGCCCAAATCGCGCGCCGCTTCCGCCGGGACCGTCTCCGTCAGAAATCCGTCCACGAGAATGCGGCCGCGATATTCCACGGGCAGGAAAAGTCCCGGATAGGCGCACGAGGCGCGCAGCGCCGGGCCGATTTCGCCGTCAGTGAAATGCACCGATCTTCCGGTCATCAGGTCGGTGGCGACAATGCTCAGTGGAAGTTTCATCTGGCTGAAAAATTCAGCGGGCGTGAATTTGTGCAGGAAGTGCTCGAGACGCTCGTTCGATGCCATACCCATGCGTGAGAGCGTCCAACGGCCGAAGTCGCTGAAGCGGGTGGCAAATCCCTGACGCTCCATTTCGTCGAGTGGCGTGCCGCTGGCGTACGTGGCGGCGATGAGGGCGCCTACGCTGGTCCCGGAAATGAAGTCAATCGGGATCTCGTGCTCCTCAAGCACGCGTAGCACGCCGATATGCGCGATCCCGCGCGCGAATCCGCCGCCGAGGGCCAGTCCCACCCTGGGGCGCACGCCTTCGCCTGCGTAGGCAAACGATCGCAGGCCTCGCACGGCTTTATGGATCCATTTTGTTGCCGTTCCCATCGGATGCCCCCGCACCTATCGGACACTTTAGCAAACTTCGCGGATCGCGGGGCGTTTCCGGTTGACCGGCGATGGCGCTTTTGCAACCATGTCCCCTGCCAGAGGCTAAAATTGATGAGACGCCCGATCGAAAAAGCGGCGGTACTGGGAGCCGGCACGATGGGCGCGCGCATCGCGGCTCACCTGGCCAATGCAGGAATCCCCTGTTATCTGCTGGATATCGTCCCGCCGGAACTGAATGCCGATGAAAAGCGCAAGGGCCTGACGCTCGAAAAGCCCGCCGTGCGGAACCGCATCGTGCTGGCGGGACTGGATGCGGCGAAGAAAGCGCGGCCGGCGGCGTTCTTTACGCCCGAGACGGCGCGGCTGGTCACGCCCGGCAATTTCGACGACAACCTCGCGTGGTGCGGCGACGTGGACTGGATCATCGAGGCGGTCGCGGAAAACCTCGAGATCAAGCGCAAGCTGCTCGAGCGCGTTGACGCGGTGCGAAAGCCGGGAACGATCGTGACGTCGAACACGTCGGGCTTGCCGATCCGGCTGATCGCCGAGGGACGCTCGGAGGATTTTCAACAGCACTGGGCGGGCACGCACTTCTTCAATCCGCCGCGCTACATGAAATTGGTCGAACTGATCCCCGGACCGAAGACGCTGCCGGCCGTGCTCGAATCCCTCGACGAAATCTGCGACGTGCGGCTCGGCAAGGGCGTCGTCCTTGCGAAGGACACGCCAAACTTCATCGCCAATCGCATTGGCACGTTCTCGATGCTGAACGCGATTCGACTGATGCAGGCGCTGGAGATGACGATTGAGGAAGTGGACGTGTGCACCGGGCCAGCCGTGGGCTGGCCGAGATCGGCGACGTTCCGCACGGCGGACATCGTCGGGCTCGATATACTCGTCCACGTGATTCGAAACATCTACGACAGCATTCCGGAGGATGAATCGCGCGAAATGTTTCGCGTGCCGCCGCTGGTCGAAGAAATGATGAAGCGCGGATGGCTCGGCGAAAAGACCGGCAGCGGATTCTATAAGCGCGTGAAGGGCGCGGGAGGCGAGTCGGAAATCCTGACGCTCGACTGGCAGAAGATGGAATACCGGCCCCAGCAGAAAGCGAGATTTCCCTCCATCGAGGCCGGAAAAGCCATCGAAGACACGCGCGAGCGGCTGCGATTGCTCGCCGGACCCGCGCTGGAAGGCAAGAGCGGCGACAAGGCGAACCGATTTCTTTGGTCAGGCCTGAGCGAGATGTGCCTCTACGCCGCGAGGCGCGCGCCGGAAATCGCCCATTCCGTGGCGGACGTGGATCACGCGATGCAGTGGGGATTCGCATGGGAAATGGGGCCGTTTGAAATATGGGACGCGATCGGTGTCGAGCCCATGGCGAAAGCGCTCGAGCGCGAAGGGAAGACTCTGCCGCCGCTAGTCGCGAAAGTGCTCGCTTCGCCCAAGAAGTCGTTCTACCAAACCGGGAAGGGAAGCTCGCGCTACTTCGATCTGGCATCATGCGCGCTCGTGCCGGAGCCAGAACCTGCGGGAGTCTTAATTCTGAAGTCGCTCAAGGACCGCACGCCGGTGGTGCAGGAGAATTCCGGCGCAAGCTTGATTGACCTGGGCGACGGAGTGCTCTGCTGCGAGTTCCACGCGAAGATGAACGCGATCGGCGGAGATTTCGTCGCGATGCTGCACGCGGGCGTCGCGCGATTGGAAACCGAATTCGAAGCCATGGTAATCGGGAATCAGGCCCCGAATTTTTCCGCTGGCGCGAACCTGATGTTGTTGCTGATGACCGCGCAGGAGGGCGAGTGGGACGACATACACCTCGCGGTGCGCCAATTTCAGCGCGTAAATATGGCCATCAAATACGCGCCGCGGCCCGTGGTCTCCGCGCCCCAGGGAATGGCCCTGGGTGGCGGATGCGAAATCAATCTCCACTCCGCAAGAATTCACGCCACGGCGGAGGCTTACATCGGTCTGGTCGAGGTTGGCGTGGGTCTGATTCCCGGCGGCGGCGGAACGAAAGAGATGCTGATCCGCGCGAATGAGCACGCGGCGAGCGGCGACAGCCTTGACTTGACGCACGCGCTGCGGCCCATCTTCGAAAACATCGCCACGGCGAAAGTGTCCACCAGCGCCGAGGAGGCGCGTTCGCTCGGCTATCTTCGCCCCTCTGATCTGATCTCCATGAATCGCGACCGGCAAATTGCCGACGCGAAGCAGACGGCGCTCGCGATGGTTCGCGCCGGATATCATCCACCGGCTCCCGCGGAAATTCGCGTGCTTGGTGAGGAATTCCTCGCGCTCGCGAAACTCGCGGTGCACATGATGATTCGCGGCGAGTACGCCACGGAATATGACGGAGTCGTCGCGCGAAAGCTCGCGTATATCCTCGCCGGTGGCGGCATCACCGCAGCGCAAATCGTCCCCGAGCAGTACGTCCTCGATCTCGAACGCGAGGCATTCGTCAGCCTCTGCGGCGAGCGCAAGACGCAGGAGCGCATCGCCCACACTCTGAAGACCGGCAAACCCCTTCGAAATTAGTCTTCCCGAGCCGTTTCGAGGCGAATGTTTCCCGGGGGTACGAAGGTACTATTGCCGCAACTATTCCTCTCGCCGAAAATTGCAATAGCAGCCATAAATCAGGCTTTTTCAGGGGGAACGGCATGCGGCCGTTCGTACTATGATGACGCCACTCAAAGATACTTTGGAAGCCGCGGCGCCCGTCGCTGAAGCCACGACGACGCAGGTGAGCGAGCGGCCGAAGTCAGATACTGGCCAGCTCCGCGCCGACGCGGTCTCGCTGGATGTGCCTGTGAAGGTGCACGGCTCGCGCGTGACGGAAGTGATTCGCGGGATTACGCCGCACACCGAGCCATTCGAAGAGCAGACCTCCACCATGATCGTATTTCCGCAGGGCGGAGTGCTGCGAATGTCCACCGGCGTGGCCGCGGGACAAATGGTGGTGCTCACGAATCTGAAATCCGGGCACGATGCCATTTGCCGCGTCGTGAAGGTGCGCGCGTACGCGCAGACTCAGAGCTACGTCGAACTGGAGTTCACGAATCGCCAGCCGGGATATTGGGGCGTTCATTTCGCCAGCGACGGAGTTGAACCCGTAAAGGCATTTGTTCCACCCCCTCCGCCGCCTGTGCCCATCGTCGCCGAAGCGCCTGCCGAAAAAGCCGAAGCGAAACCCGGGCAGGAAATTTCGTGGGCGCCCGCCGCTAATCTGCAAGCGACGACTGGGAAGCTTGCCGAGCCAGTCGTCTCCGTAAGCCCTGTGACGGCCGCAAGCGCGTTGAGGGAGCATATCGCGCAGGTGAGCAAGCCCGCATCTTCGTTCGTCGCGATCGGCGCGCAAGAGGACGTGCAGCCGGCAGCGTCGTCAACTTCCAGCAAGAAGAACGCGGAGCGGTTCACCGCTCCGGTAGCGTCTCTTTCGATGACCGAGTTGCGCGGAGATGCGCACGTGGCGGCGCCGATTTCCATTTCCATGGGCGCGGGTGTCCCTGGCGAGATGACGGATATATCGGAGGACCTCGCGGAATCGTCGCAGGAGAAGCCAGCCGCGACGTTCGGCAGTCTCGCGGCGGGCGCCACTTCCGTCGGGGCACATTCCGCACCGCAGAAAGCCTTCGGCGCGCGATTCAATTCGACCGCGCTCGATGTCTCCGAGGACGTAGCAGCGGTCGCCAAGGATTCGGGCCCAAATTGGTTTTTGATCGCGACTGGAATTGCGGCGCTATTCGTGGTTGGAGCAAGCGGAGCCTTCTATTTCCACGTGTGGCCTGCCGCGAACTCACACGCGAGGTCAGCGTCCGTGTCTGCTCCGGTGGCTCCGCCTGCGGCCCTCGACTCCACTTCGAACGGTGAGAGCAATTCCGGCCAACCTTCCGCATCGAACTCAGCGGCGCAAGTGAACCAGTCGAATCCCTCCGCCGCCGCGACCGGCGCCGGAGTTGCGATTCACGTCGGCAATGCGACACCTCTAAATGCTGAGCGGGTTTCTGCTCCCGCGCGCGCGCAACCGAGCGCGCCCGGCAGTCAGAAAGTCGCTAAAGCAATGCCCGATATGTCGGCCACCCTGAACGCTCATCCCGTTTCCGCGCAGCGCTCTGCTTCGGACGACGCGGATTCTGCACCGTCCGTTGACGCAAGCGCAGCTTCTCCGAATGGCGAGCTTCAAGGTATCGGTGCCAATTCCGATGTGGCGCCTCCGCCGCCCGCTGCTCCTCCGCTGCGTCTCGGTGGCTTTGTCAGACCGCCGAAACTGGTGACCTCGGTTCTGCCCGTGTATCCCTCGATCGCGAGATCAAGCGGAATCGAAGGCAACGTTGTGGTCGAAGCGTCAATAGGTCTGGCCGGCAACGTGGTAGCCACGAAAGTGATCTCGGGTCCGCCGATACTTCGCCAGGCCGCGGTGGACGCACTGCGCCGCTGGAAGTATCAGCCCGCGATGCTGAACGGCGAGCCGGTAACCGTGCAAACTACGGTGACGATCCAGTTCCACAAATAGCGATCGATCGTAGCTCCGATACTTCCAGTTCCGTTGACGCTGCTTTTTCGTACGGCTCGAAATCCCTGTGCGGTTGCTTTTTTTTGTCCAGTGGCATCCAATGGAGCAGGAAGTGACGATGGAGCCTGCATCCCCTCTGAGGTGAGCCATGCGAGAAGCGGTGCTTGTGAGCTCGGTGCGGACGGCCGTGGGCAAGGCGCCGAAGGGAACGCTGCGCGCGACGCGCCCGGACGATCTGGCTGCGCTCGTGATCAAGGAAGCGCTGGCGCGCGCGAAGGGCGTCAATCCTGAGGACATCGAGGATGTAATCATCGGCTGCGCGACGCCGGAAGCGGAGCAGGGAATGAATCTCGCGCGAATTGCCTCGCTGCGCGCGGGATTGCCCGTTAGCGTCTCGGCGATGACCGTCAACCGGTTTTGTTCGTCGGGTTTGCAATCCATCGCGATCGCGGCGGAGCGAATCATGGCGGGACAGGGCGACGTGGCCATCGCGGGCGGCGCTGAGTCCATGAGCATGGTTCCCATGGGCGGGCACAAAATCGCGCCGAATCCGTGGCTGATGGACAATTATCCGGACGCCTACATCAACATGGGCTTGACGGCCGAAAATCTGGCGAAGAAATACGGGATCACGCGCCAGCAGGCCGATGAATTCTCGTTCGCGAGCCATCAGAAAGCGCTCGCGGCGATTGCCGCGGGCAAGTTCAAGGACGAGATCGTACCGGTGGCCGTGAGCTACACCGTTCTTGAAGCCAGCGCGAACGGTTCCGGAAGCGGCGCGAGGCCGAAAACGGTGAACATTACATTCGATACCGACGAAGGCCCGCGAGCCGATACCTCGGTCGAAGCGCTCGGCAAGTTGAAACCCGCGTTTCACGCGCGCGGCGTGGTGACGGCGGGGAATAGCTCGCAGATGAGCGATGGCGCTGCGGCGTCGGTGGTGATGAGCGCCGAGCGCGCGCGAGAGTTGGGTCTGAAGCCGCTGGCGCGTTTCGTTGCCTACGCAACCGCCGGAGCTCCGCCCGAAGAGATGGGCATCGGCCCGGTGTATGCAATTCCAAAGGCGCTCAAAATCGCGGGATTGAAGCTCGATCAGATTGACGTGATCGAGTTGAACGAGGCATTCGCCGCGCAGGCGATGTCGGTGATCAAGGTCGCGGGCCTCGATCCAGCGCGTGTCAACGTGAACGGCGGCGCGGTCGCGCTCGGCCATCCGCTTGGTTGCACCGGCGCGAAGCTCACGGCCACGATCCTGCGCGAGATGGAGCGGCGCAATGCGCGGTACGGACTGGTGACGATGTGCATTGGCGGCGGCATGGGCGCGGCGGGCATTTTCGAACGCGCGGCTTGATTCGGTAACGGCGGGGAAAGGAGAGATATTCATGGCGACGACAACAGTTTCGCAGTCCGTGAATCGCGGCGGCGCATTTTTGGTGGCGCCGATCGCTCCGGCGGAAATTTTCACGCCCGCGGACGTCACGGACGATCAGCGTCTGATCGGCCAAACGGCAGCGGAATTCGTCGCGAAAGAAATTGTCCCGCTGATACCCGACCTGGAAAAACACAAAGAAGGCCTGATGGCGCAGGCGCTGAAAAAAGCCGGTGAGATCGGGCTTCTCGGCGCGGGCATTCCCGAGATATACGGCGGGTCGGAGCTCGACAAAATTTCCGCGACGGTGCTGACGGAAAAGATCAGCGTGTACGCTTCGTTTGCCGTTGCGTTCGGGGGCACCTCCGGAATCGGCACGATTCCCATCGCGAGTTTTGGCACCGAGGAGCAGAAGAGGAAATACCTGCCGAAGATTGCTTCCGGCGAGTTGCTCGCCGCCTATTGTCTGTCGGAGCCTCAAGCGGGATCGGATTCGCTCGCGGCGCGCACGCGGGCTGTGCTCTCGCCGGACGGCAAGAACTGGATTCTCAACGGGCAGAAGATGTGGATCACGAACGGCGGATTCGCCGATGTGTACATCGTGTTCGCGAAAGTGGATGGCGAGAAATTTTCGGCTTTCATCGTCGAACGCGGCACGCCGGGCTTTACCGTGGGCGCCGAGGAAAACAAGATGGGCATTCGCGGCAGTTCCACCGTGCCGCTCTTCTTTGAAAATGCGCCGGTGCCCAAGGAAAATCTTCTCCACGAAATCGGCCGCGGCCACATCGTTGCATTCAATACGCTCAACGCCGGGCGGTACACGCTGGGAGTGTCCTGCATGGGCGGATCGAAGAAGGCGCTTCAGGAGGCCTCAAAATATTCCAGGGAGCGCGTCGCGTTCGGGAAGTCAATCAGTGAGTTCGGCCTGATCAAGGCGAAGCTGGGCGAGATGGCAATTCGCATCTATGCGCTCGAATCAATGATCTATCGCACGGCCGGAATGATGGAAGCCGCGATTTCCACCGGCGGCGCCGACAAGGTCAAGCAATCCATGCTGGTGCTCGAGGAGTACGCCATCGAAAGCTCGATCACCAAGGTGGCCGGCAGCGAGACGCTGGACTTTTGCGTGGACGAGGGCTTGCAGATTTTCGGCGGCTACGGTTTCCACGAGGATTATCCGATGGCGCGAGCCTATCGCGATAGCCGTATCAACCGGATATTCGAGGGCACGAACGAAATCAACCGAATGCTGATTATCCAAATGCTGATGAAGCGCGCCATGGCCGGCGCGCTGCCTCTGATTCCGGCCGCAAAGAAACTCGCCGGCGAATTGCTCGCCGGGCCTTCCTTCGAGGAGCCGTCCACGGGGGCGTTCGCCGAGGAAGAGCGCTCGCTCGCGCAGGCGAAAAAAGTGTTTCTGCTGGCCGCCGGCGCGGCAGTCGAGAAGTTCCGCGACAAGCTTGCGGACCACCAGGAAATTGTCGCCGCGCTTTCGAATATCGTGATGGACGTGTACGCCATCGAATCCAGTTTGCGGCGCGCGCAGAAATCTGCGGCCGCGAATTCGCCGATGGCCGATGCCGCTCGCTCGTTTGGCTACGACGCGATGGACCGCATCGAGAAGGAAGCGCGAACGGCGCTCGCTGCCACGTCGGAAGGCGACGCGCTCGTCACGCAGCTTGCCGCGCTCCGGCGGCTCGCGAAGCACGCGCCCGTGGACACGATCGCGCTCCGGACTCGCGTTGCCGAAGCGGTTCTCGCGCAGGACCGCTACCCGTTTGAAGGACGCTGATCGTTCTGTGATTTTCGTCGCGCGAAATAAAACCGAATCGCTCCCTTCGTGATGACATAAACTGTCGGCGCAAGCGTCTCGAAATGGAACAGCTTGCCGCCCGCCGCCCTTCCCAAAAAGCAGAAACTATTTTCCATTACCTCTCGGGAAAGCCGCGCAAGCCTCCAATATTTCAATCACTTAGCCCTTGGTCCGTTTGGAATCAACCGTGCATCTAATCCAGTGGAAGTCACGAGAGGATCGATGAAAACCGTCTTAGGGGAACTGAAAGAGTTGGCAAGCAGCTTCTGGCAGAACAAGAAAGTTAGAAACCGTGTGGGCTGGGGCCTGGCAATCTTCCTCGTCCTGCAACTTTATTTCGTGCGCGAATTAATCGCCGCGGAACTACTTTTCGGAATGTTGTTCGCGTTCATGTTTGCGCTGGCGGCATTTTTCTATGTTGTCGGCACGGTTGGAGTGAACGGCCGGGGTTGGGCCGAAGCCGGAGCCCGCGTGGTAGCGAGTTCGGCGCGTCGCGGCTACAGCACGTTCGAAGAAATCAGTAAAAAACCATTCCGCCATCCACATTCAGAGTCTGCCCAGTAATCGCGCTGGCTTGATCGGAAACCAGGAATAAGGCCGCGGACGCAATTTCATCAGCCGTCTGCGGTCTTCCCTGCAAAATACTCTGCATCATCTGCTTAAGTACTTCGTCGCCCCCGGATTGGAAATGGGCCGCGAATTCGCGCGTCAAATCTTGCGACATTTTCGTTTCCGTCACCGGCCCGGGGCAGATGGCGTTGACGCGCACCCCCTGGCGCGCCGCTTCCGCGGCCGTCGTGCGCGTCAGCCCGATGAGTCCAGCCTTGGACGCGGTGTAGGCGCCGCTCAACGAAAACGCGGCTTTCGCTCCGACCGTAGAGATATTCAAGATCGAACCCGATTTGCGCGCGTACATTTCCGGGAGCACGAGTTGGGAGAGCACCAGCGGCGCGCGCAAGTTCACGGCCATCACTTCGTCCCAATCACGCAGCGGAAATTTCTCGATGGGCTGAATCGGCCCGTAGATCGCGGCGTTGTTGACGAGAATATGGACCGCGCCAAACGCGACGCGAGCGCCATCCACGATTTTCTTGCAATCTGCTTCCCGCGACAGATCGGCCTGCACCGCCGCCGCCTTGCCTCCGGCGCCCTGAATTTCCGCGACAACCTGCTTGATTTCGTGCTCGCTGCGCGCCGCGACGACTACCGCTGCGCCCTCAGCCGCAAATCGCCGCGCGATGGCGCGGCCGATTCCGCGCCCTCCGCCAGTCACGATCGCTACCTGTCCCTTGAGCAGCATGTTCTCTCCGTGGAAATGAATTTCAGAGGATAACATCGCTCATCAAAATTTGCAGAGCCACACGCCGAGGCAGGCCACGGTCATTGACTCGGCCGCGAGCAGGGAATAGGATGCCGCACGGCGCGTTTCTCACGGGGGAAATCAACGATGGCGACGAATGTGGATTTGCTCGGCTCGTACTGGACGCTTGCAGGCGCTGCCGAACCGCACACGGACAAGGACTACAGCCCGTTTGATTTCAAGGACCGCGTAGAAGCCGCCGCGCGCGCCGGTTTCAAGGGAATCGGGATTTGGCACTCGGACCTGGCCCACACGCTCAAGAAGCGCAGCCTGAAGGAAATGAAGCAGATTTTCGACGACAATGGCATCAAGCACGTCGAGCTTGAATTTCTAACCGGCTGGTTTTTGGATGGCGAGGAGAAAAAACAATCGGATATTGCGAGGAAATTGCTGCTGACTGCCGCGGAAGTGTTCGGCGCGCGGCACATCAAAGTGGGGCACTTCGAGAAGACGAATGTCGCGATGCCGCGCATGATCGAGGCTTTCTCCGCGCTATGCACGGACGGGGCAAATCATGGCACGCGGATTATCTACGAGATGATGCCTTTCTGCGATTTGGATTCCGTCGAGAAGGCTCTCGCGCTCGTGGACGGCGCGGGTGCCAAGAACGGCGGAATTTGCTTCGACCTATGGCACATCGTGAAGCTGAAGATCCCGTACGAAAAGGTCGCGCGTGTGCCGGTGAAATACATGCTGGGCGTGGAGATCAACGACGGCACGTTTGAATGTCCCTGGAGCCTGCACGAAGATACGATCAACCATCGAAGGCTATGCGGAGAAGGGGAGTTTGACGTGAAGGGCTTCGTGGCCGCCATTCAGAAAGCCGGCTACCAAGGACCGTGGGGAATCGAAGTCTTGAACGAAGAATTGCGGAAGAAAACGCTCGAGCAGGCCTCCACCGGCGCGTTTAATACCACGATTGCGCAATTTCCGCGCTAGATCCCGCGCTGCCGCCGGGAAGCGCCTCTGGCGTTAATCCGCCGCCACTCGCGCACCGACTACGGATTTGACTGCGCTTATGATTTTCTCTTCGCTCGGCAGGACGAAACTCTCCATCGGCTCGCTGTAGGGAACCGAAGTATCGAGCGCCGTCACCATCTTCACCGGCGCCTTCAGATATTTGAATCCCTGCTCGGCCACTTCGCCCGCGATCACAATGGCAGCCGACGCATGCTTCGGCGCCTGATCCACCAGCACCAGCCGGCCCGTCTTTTTCACGGACTCGATGATCGTCTTGGTGTCGAGCGGCGAAAGCGTGCGCGGGTCAATCACCTCCGCGCTGATGCCTTCCTTCGCCAGGGTTTCCGCCGCAGCCAGCGATTTTTTCACCATCCACGCGGTGGCCACGATGGTCACATCCGTTCCGGCGCGCTTGATGTCCGCCACTCCGAATGGCACCAAATAATCTCCGTCCGGCACCGGGCACTTGTCGAGCATCAGCATGTAGTGGTGCAGATAGACCACCGGATTATCGTCGCGGATCGCGGACTTCATCAATCCCAGCGCGTCGGCGGCGCTGGAAGGAACTGCCACTTTGAGACCGGGAATGCCCATCAGCGGGCCGTAAATGCAATTCGAGTGCTGCCCGGCCCAGCCGGCCGCGAATCCGAATCCTGCCTTGAAAACGGTCGGCACTTTGACCTGTCCGCCGGACATGTAGCGAAGCCGCGGCGCTTCGTTGATCACTTCGTCGAACGCCACGAGCATGAACTCGCTCATGTAGAGCTCGACGATCGGACGCAGTCCCATCATCGCCGCGCCGACGGCAATACCCAGCTCGGCGGTTTCGGAAATCGGCGTGATTCGCACGCGGTCTTTCCCGAATTTACGCACGAACGGATCCCGGTCCGTCATCGCCATGTTCTGGCCGTAGAACACGACGTTCGCGTCGCGCTGCATTTCTTCCGTGATCGCCACGGCGATCGCTTCAGCAAACATCATTTCGCGCGGCATGCCTGCCTCCTTGATTTCCCGGCGTACTTTCTACGCCCACACGTAATTGAGCGCGTCCGCGGGCGACGGCAATGGGCTCGCCAGCGCGAACTTCACCACGTCTTCCATCTCGGCGCGCACGGACTCTTCGATTTTCTTGGCGTCCGCATCGGCGAAAGTGCCGTTGCCAATCAGGTGCGCGCGGAACTTTCCGATCGGATCGTTTTTCTTCGCCGCTTCGAACTCGGCCTTGTTGCCGTACACCTCGATGGACTCGTGTTCCTGGAATTGAGTCGGCACGGGCGGCACCGTGATCGCGTTTCCGTGCGGGCTCATGCGGTAGAACTTCGACTCGATCAGCGACGGTCCCTCGCCGGCTCGCGCGCGATCCACGGCCGTGCCCACTGCGTCGTACACCTTAAGCGGGTCCGTACCGTCCACGGTCACACCCGGAATGCTGAACGCTTTCGCCTTTTGCGACAGTGGATCGCCGGCCTTGGCGTTCGCGTCTTCCAGGCTCACGTGCGTGTATGCCTGGTATTCGTTATTCTCGAGAACAAAAACGACCGGCAGCTTCCACACAGCCGCCATGTTCAGCGTCTCGTAGAACGCTCCCTGCTTCGACGAGCCGTCGCCGAAGAAAGAATAAATCACCTGTCCTGTTTTTTTCACCTGCGCGGCGTACGCGGCGCCGGCTGCATGCGCGATTCCCTGGCCGATGATCCCCGACGCTGTTGGAAAATGGCGCGTCGGATCGGCCAGGTGCATGGACCCGCCGAATCCTTTGCAGACGCCATCTTTGCGCTGGTATATCTCCGCCATCAGAGCTCGCGCGGGCGTGCCCAGCACAAGCGGATAACCGTGGCAGCGGTAACTCGGCATCACCAGGTCGTTTTCCTGCCGCGTCGCGAGGCAGCCCACGATGCTTGCCTCCGCGCCGTCCGCAAGATGCGCGTGGCCGCGAATCACGCCAGGATGCTCCACGAAAGTTCGCTTCACGCGTTCCTCGAACTCGCGGATCCGGCACATCTGCGTGTACATCCAGATCAGGCGATCTCTCGAGAGCTGGCTTGAATTTGGCATTGCTGATTCCTCCGCCTTACGATTCCTTAGGATGCTGGTACGGCGTCTCCCGCTTTGCCGATATATCCGAGCAGGCCGCCGACCTCGACTTCCGCCGGCTCGCGCACCAATATCTTGAGCAGCACGCCGTCAACGGGCGCGTCAAGCTCGTAGCTCACCTTTTCTGTCTCAAGCTCGACGATGGGTTCTCCCTGCTTGAACGCGTCGCCCTCGCTCCTGATCCAGCGGACTATGGTGACTTTCGTCGTGTTCATGCCGCCCGTCTTGGGAACTACGAGATTCGTAACGATGGCGAATTCCTTCCCTGAGTGTGAAGTTTAGCTCGAATGGGTTCCCGCCGATTCGTCACCCACGAGTCGCGGGATGCAGATTGTCTCGCGCGAACGTGCGCACGGCAACGGTTTTCTTAACGTACTCCCAGCGCGATGTCAACCGGCCGCCATAATCTGCTACTCTTTCACCGCTTCGGGGGAATCGCCGAGAAAAAAACTCGGTGCGAAGTCGGCGAGCGCCGGCTACCCGTTTTCGAAGGCGCGCTCGGTTGACGTGCTCGTGGTATTCGGTCGGAAATAAGGAGACATCATAATGCGGCCTCGGATTCTGCCCATTCATCTCACTCAGTCTCTGCGCGCAATACTTCTCTTGGTCGTGTCCGCCGTTCTTTTTCCACCATCTTCGTTTTCCCAAACGACCACCGTCGCGGGCGAATTCGTAATTGATCCGCCCACGCTCGTTTCGCTCGGGTTCGAATGGCGCATTTTGGGCGACGACAATCGGAATGCGAGCGTGGAGGTGACATTCCGCAAAAAAGGCGAGCAGCAATGGCGCAAAGGGCTGCCGCTTCTGCGGCTGCAGCATGAATCCGTGCCCGGTGGGACGCCGCGCGAAGGCTCCGGCCATTATTTCAGCTATGTGGCCCCCAATATGTTCGCCGGCAGCCTGCTGAATCTCGACCCCGACACCGAATATGAATGCCGTTTCGTTCTTTCTGATCCCGATGGCGTGAAAGGGAAAGCTGAAAAGACCGTCATTGTGCGCACGCGCAAGGAACCGATGCCCGCGGAAGGCGGTCACGTCTATCACGTGTATCCCTTCGGGTATAAGGGCACCAAACTGGAGCCTTCATTCACCGGATTGATGGCCGCGTATTATATGGGCTCCGACCATTCCGATCATTCGAACGCATTTCCGCCGCGCGTCCAGCCGGGCGATATCATCCTGGTGCACGCGGGACGCTACAGGGACAATCGCTTCGTTTATAGCGGGTTCGATCGCACCATCGCAGCGTACGGCACTCCGTTCGATGGCACTTACTATCTGACGCAGAGCGGCACGCCGGAAAAACCAATCGTCATCAAGGGCGCAGGCGATGGGGAAGTGATTTTCGACGGCGACGGCTGCCAGAATCTTTTCAATCTGATGGGCGGGAACTACAATTATTTCGAGGGCATCACAGTCCGGAATACAAACGTCGCATTCTTGCTGGGGATCAAGAACATCGCCGGGTCCAGCGGCTTCACGCTGAAACATTCGCGGATAGAAAACATTGGCCGCGCGATCGAGGACGATTGGTCCGGCTCGAAGAATTTCTACATCGCGGACAATGTGTTCATCGGCCGCCACGACCCAACCAAGTTGCAAAGCTGGTGGACGCCCGCGGTATGGGCGAAGTTTCCCGGATATCCGGCGCTGATTACGTCGGAGTACGCCATCAAGATTTACGGCCAGGGGCACGTGGTCGCCTACAACTACGTGGCCAACTGGCACGACGGAATTGACATCGCCACTTACGGCGATCCCGACGGCACGCCCAACGAACTGCGCGACCGCGTGCCCGTCTCGATTGATTTCTACAACAACGACATTTACAACATGGCGGACAACTGCTTCGAGGCCGATGGTGGCGCACACAACATCCGCGTCTTCCGCAACCGGTGCTTCAACGAAGCCGGCGGCGCGTTCAGCGCGCAACCAACGTTCGGCGGCCCGCTCTATTTCTATCAAAACATCGCGTACGACAATACGACGGGCGGTCCGCTGAAATTAATTGATACGCCCGCGGGCGTCCTGATCTACCAGAACACTTTTTTCGGCCAGGGCCGCCTGATGGGTCCGGCGTCGAATATTCATTTCCTCAATAATTTGATTCTCGGCGACGGTTGGGCCGATCCCGTCTTCAATCTGCGCACGTTCACGAATTATTCCAGCTCCGATTACAACGGCTTCCGCCCGAATCCCGGCGTCGAAAATTCCTTCGAGTGGACTTCGCCGGATTTTGCGACGCCCGCGGATTTCGCCGGAAAGCTCGTCACGCGCAATTTCAAGTCGCTCGCGGACTATCAGCAGGCCACCAAACAGGATCAGCACAGCGTCCTCGTCGATTACGATATTTTCGTCAACGTAAAGATGCCGGACAAATCCGACCCGCAGCGCCTCTATAATCCTGAGGATTTTGACTTTCGCCTCAAGCCCGGTTCAGCCGCAGTGGACGCGGGCGTCGTGATTCCCACCATCAACGACGAGTTCACCGGCAAAGCCCCTGACCTCGGGGCCTACGAACTTGACCGCCCCATCCCGCACTACGGCCCCCGTGAATGGCCGAGCGGGCCGTCAGATCCGAACGCCCCGCGTTCGGTGACCGGCCCGCCGCACTAGCGCCTGGAGCGATAAGAACTACAAGCCTATACGTCTCCGTGACCGGGTATTTGACAACTGTGCAAAATGGGACTGCACGGCTTGCATCTCGGCGTGATGATAGGTGAATGCCACACAAGAAAAAGAAGAGCGAGTCCGCTAGAGAGACACACGCCAACAAAGCAATACACGCCAGCACCGCGGCGGAGATGGCGAAGCCGCGCATGGCCAGGTCAGCAAGGATAGCGGAGCTGAATCTGGACCGTGCCCGAATTGCAGAACAACCGAGTGTCACCCTGCCGGGAACCGTCGCCAAAATCATCTCGTCCCCGCGTCCGAGCAAGCCTGAGAGGGCGCAGATAGCCGTTGAAGGCGCCGACCGCCTGTATCGAAATCTTCGGATCGAAAATACTCTGACGGACGAACATGGCGATGACGCCAAGCTCGAAAAGGGATCTCGCGTTGATGTTACCGTCACCGCCGAACCAAAAAACGTGAACCGCCGCAAATAATGAAGCTGGCGCGCAGAGTGGAATTGTATTGCTTCCGTCCGCGTGCCATCACCCGCGTATGGTGAACGAAACCTCCAAGTTCAAGGAAACCGCCAGACCATGACGCTCCTATTTGTTTTCGCGGTGGTTATTATCATAGCCCTTGTGGGGAGCCTTCCAATCTGGCCGCACAGCAAGAGCTGGGGCTATTACCCCCTGGCAATAAGCGTGGTCATCGTGATTCTTCTCGGCCTCTATTTTACCGGCCACCTGCATTTGCACTAGAGTGCGCGGCTTTCCTGAATCACGCAGCGCCACCATCCTGGTGGCGAATTTCGGGCATGATGTAAATCAAAACCGCCAGCAAGGTGCTGGCGCTAGCTGTCGCTCGTGCGTCGCGAGCCCTCGAAAAGTGTGTCACTTTGTGGGTGTCGCTTTTCTTTGTTTTCAATAGGTTACGCCGGAATTTACTTAGCATGGTGTGTCACTTAGTTCGGGCTGCTATCCGCGAAAAGAACGCGCGCCAAGCGCCGGTTTGGTGTCGATTAGAAGTGGTCCCCATCGTGTAATTTCGGACAGTTTCAGCTGTCTCCAATCGCCCGTGTGTCGATTAGAAATTGGGCCGCGACCGAGGAAATGGAGTGCCTTCGTCTCGCCCCGAATTATTCGGGGCTCGCTCGGGATGCCTATGCTGATCGCATCGTCCGTTTTCAAAGAGCAGCCAGCCCTCGCCAGGAGGGCCGAGACGCGTGCGCGTCTGAAAGCGGGCCCGAAAACTGCCCCGACTCACTCTGGCAGGATTTGTCGCGGGGGAAAGCTGGGACAACGAACAGAAACAGTACAGGTGATCGATTTGCTTGCTTCGCGTTCGCCAAAGTAACGAACGCACGAACGACCCTAGAATCGTTTGAGGAAATCGCCGTTACTCAACAGTTTAGCCTTCACGCGTCCCGTCTTCTGAGCTTCGGGGTACAGTCTGTGAAAAAACTTGTCATTGGACACGACTTCGCCGGCGTACGGAAGCGCCGCGATTTTTCAACTCACCGGTCCGCCGACAAACTGTTTTCTTTCGGCCCGGAACGCAACGCATGCCAGCCAATCGCTGCCGCCAGATACAACAGAAATAGATACGGCAGCCAGTTCTTGGGCGGCTCGGGAATCGGATAAAGCGTTCCAGCAAGCACCGTCGCCATGGCGGCCACGGCTAGAATTGCGAGCAGAAGACTCCCGAACGTCAGGCTTCGCAATCGCCGCAGGTGCAAGGGCAGCGCAATCGCCACCAGCGCATACACACTGAGAAATCCGTACGTCGCGAGCGATCCCATCCAATCGTAGATGGTCTCACCGCTAACTTTGGCGACCACCAGAGCCACAGACAGCAGCATCGTTGCGGCGCCGGTGGCCAGGACGGCAGTGTAGGGCGTCTGATTGCGCGGGTGTATTTTGCTCAGCGCGCGACTCGCCAGCCCGTTGTGCGCCATCAGCAGGAGTACACGCGCCGCCGCAGTGACGCACGCGAGCGTGCAGGCAAACATGCTGACCATCGCGCAGATGTCAATCACCGGGCCGAGCCTGCTGATGCCTGCCGCGGTCGAGAGCACGCTCATCGGCGCGTCGCTCTGATCCAGCGTCCCCGCGGACGCGGGAAACCCGAGCACTTCTGTATACGACGCCGCGATGAAAAACAATCCCGAGAACACCACACTTTGAATGACGGCGCGCGGAATGGAGCGCAGTGGATGTTTCGCTTCCTCGCCCAGCGTCGTCGCGCTTTCAAATCCGACAAAACTGAACATGGCCAGCACCAGTCCCAACCGCACGCCGGAAAATTTCACACCGCGCACTGACAACTGCGACGGATCGAGATGCGGGCCGCGCCGCCACACCAGCACCGCGAACACCACGCCGATCAGCAGCACGGAGGCCAGCTCGCCCCAGACCATCAGCCGCGCGGAAACTTTCACGTCTCGATACGCAATCCAGATCGAGACGAGGACGGCGAAAATGGCCAGAGGAACGCCCGGCGCGGCGAGGCCGACGAACTCGCGCAGCACAACATTTGCGTAGTGGATGAATCCGCCCACGACCGAAGCGCCCGTGGCCACATACGCCAGCAGCAAAGCCCAAGCCGCAGCGCTTCCCAGCACCGGCGGCAGGGAAATTGTGGCGTAGGTGTAGAGCGATCCGGGAGAGGCCGATTGTTGTGCGAAACGTGCAATGCAAAGCGCCACCAGCAGCGTGCACACCGTCGCCAACAAATACGCCAGCCACGTCCCATTTCCCGCCGTGGCAAATACCAGCGGCACGGTCAGGGCAGCCGAGCAAGTCGGAGCCATGGTCGAGACCGATTGTGCAAGCGTTTCCAGCGGCCCGAGCACATGCCGCTGCAAGCCATAGTGGGGTTGGCTCGCCTCGGCTGCGGATTCAGGTTCGACCGGGTATAAATCTCGCTTGGTCTCTGGCGCCAACGCGCGGACTCTTTCGTGAATCCGATTTCGGTTTCTGGATGGAGCGCTTAGTCTGCTGCGGGCAGCGCCGTTGAGTCAAGCGGATCGGCGGTGCTACACTTTGCGCATGAATCCCGCATTGGACGCGCACGGCATGTTGGCCGTCGCTATCGAACAAGCCCGCATTGGACTCGCCGAAGGAGGCATTCCCGTCGGCGGTGCCATTTTTCGCACCGACGGCACGCTGCTGGGAGCGGGGCGCAACCGCTTGGTCCAGAACGGGGACCCTTCGATGCACGGCGAGACCGACGCCTTTCGCGCCGCGGGGCGCCAGCCCAGATACGGCGACCTGATTCTGGTGACCACGCTCGCGCCGTGCTGGTATTGCACGGGGTTGATCCATCAGTTCCGCTTCAAGCAGGTGATCGTCGGCGACAGCGTCAACGCGCAAGGTGGCGTCGCCTGGCTGCGCGAAAAAGGATTCGATATCCTCGATCTGGCCTCGTCGGAGTGCATCGAAATGATGGCCAAGTTTCAGCGCGCGCATCCGGGACTCTGGAACGAGTGCGTCGGCGAAGGTTAGGTCGGTAGTCGAAATATCAGGCCCATCATCCGCATATGCCCAACGACAAAACAAGAAAGCATTGGTGCCCGGAAGCGCTCTCCGGCGTGTGGCCAATAGTGCCGATTCCCCGCATCGCCGATCCGTCCCAAATAGAAACCGCGAATGACCGCGCGGCAAAGCTCAAGGATACCGCCCAACCATGACGCTCCTATTCGTTTTCGCCGTAGTTATCATCATTGCCCTTGTGGGAAGTCTTCCAATCTGGCCGCACAGCAAGAACTGGGGCTATTACCCCGTCGCGGTGAGTGCGATCGTGCTGGTTCTTCTGGCCCTCTATTTTACCGGCCACCTGCATTTGCACTAAACGGCGCGGTTCTCCCGTCAATTTCGCCTCAACACCGATTCGGAAGATAACGCAATCTCCACCACACCCGCAGAGCCGAAGTTCCGCCCGCGGCCCAAGAACCAAGAAGGACACACGGTCATCTCGAACAAAGTGGCAGGGAAGCTACGCTTCAGGTAATATTACTGTGATTTGCGGAGAAGCCATTGACGCTTACTAGCATTCAGGGAACGAACGGGGCCAAGACGCTGGTCCGCGTGCGGCCGCGAGGATTTTGCGCCGGGGTTGTGCGCGCGGTGGATATCGTCGAGCTAGCGCTCGAGGCCTACGGCAGCCCCGTCTACGTGCACCACGAAATCGTGCACAACCGCTACGTTGTGGATCAGTTGCGCGGACGCGGCGCGATCTTCGTCGAGACTATCGGCGAAGTGCCGGTCGGCGCGGTGCTGGTTTTCAGCGCGCACGGCGTTCCGCCGCGCGTGCGGACCGAAGCGAAGGAGCGAGAGCTGCGCGTGATTGACGCGACCTGCCCGCTCGTCACCAAAGTTCATCTGGAAGCGCTGAAATTCGCGCGCGAGGGCCGCACGCTCATTCTGATCGGCCACCGAGACCATCAGGAAATCGTCGGCACATCGGGTGAAGCGCCCGATCAGACCATAGTAGTCGGAACCGTCGAGGAAGTGGACCGACTGCAAGTGCCCGACCCGACGCGTCTGGCGTTCCTGACGCAGACTACTCTCTCGCTCTACGACACGCAGGAAATCGTTGCGCGCCTGCGACAGAAATTTCCGTCGATTGTCGGTCCGGCGTCGGACGATATCTGCTACGCGACGCAGAATCGCCAGGAAGCGGTCGAGGCGCTCACTCGCGAAGTGGAATTGATTCTGGTCGTGGGCTCGGCGAACAGCTCGAATTCGAACCGGCTTGTGGAAGTGGCGCAGCGCGCGGGAGTTGCAGCGCGGCTGATTGAGGATTCGAACGACATTGACGCCGCGGCGCTCGAAGGCGTGAAATCCATCGGCCTGACCGCGGGCGCATCCGCTCCGGAGGTTTTGGTCGAGCAGGTGAGCCAGCGTCTTTCCGGATTCGGATTCACGAACCACCGCGACCTGGATCTGATTCGCGAAGATGTGCGGTTCACGCTTCCGGCCGAGCTGGCCGCCAAGTTGGGCCGGGCCGCGAATTGAAGCTGACTCGGCCTTCGTCCAGCGGCACCAAACCAACGGTAAGGAGTCATTGAGTGGCGGTCAAAATCGCCCGCCAGCCGAACAAGATTGCCCTCCTGGGATCGCCCACCAGCGCGGCCGCAATGTCCCTGGGCCACGAAGGCGCGCCCGCGGCGCTACGCTCCGCAGGATTAATTGACCGTCTCCGCTCGATTGGCTACGAAGTCACCGATCTTGGCGATGATCCTTCCCAGCTTTTTCAAGTAGACGAAGAGAGCCCGCGCGCACGCAATGTTCCTCGCGTGATCGCTGCGCTCGAAGCGCTGAAGCCGCGCGTCGAGCAAGCCGTGAAATCCTGCGCGCTGCCGGTGATTCTGAGCGGCGATTGCTCGATAGCACTCGCGACAATTGCCGGAGCCCGCCGCTATTTCCGCCACATCAGCATGATTTATATGGATCGCGACGCCGATCTGAATATTCCAGCGACGTCGCCGTCGGGCTGCGTGGATGGAATGGTGGTGTCGCACATCGTGGGGCGCGGCGCCGCCGAGCTGGTGCGTTTTTGGGGCGAGCCGCCGCTGATTCGCGAGCCGGACCTGGCGCTGTTTGGAGTCGCCCGCCTCGACCTGGCCGAGCAGGAAGTGCTCGATCGCACGCCGCTTCGCCGCTATCTCGCGTCGGACGTGCAGCGCCTTGGTCCCGCGGCTGCCGCGCAAGTCGCCATCGAGCGCATCCACGGCAATGGCAACGAGTTCATTTTGCATTTCGATGTGGACGTCATCGAAGGCTTCCAGGCCACGAATTATCCTGGCGAAGGCGGTTTGACACTCGCACAAGTGCGCGAGGCGCTCGCGGTCTTCGCGAAGCAGAAACATCTCGCCGCGATTGAGATCACGGCATACAATCCCACGAGGGATCCTGACGGCAGCGGCGCGAAACTCATCATCGATCTGCTCGCCGATGTTTTGGGTGAGCGATTGGAAACACTGAAAGCTGCTGCGCCGCCCGTTGAGCCCGCGGCCGCGACTCCTGCGGCTCCCGTTGCGGCTGCAGCGCCGGCTCCATCATCGAGCGAGGCCGATGTTCCCGCTGCGGCGCCGGGAGAAGCCTGGTCCTCGGACATGCTGGAAACTGAATCGGAATCAGCGGAGACGCCCGCGGAGACGCCAGACGACGAATCCACGGAAGCCTCAAACGAACCGGAAGATTCCCATTCCGGATAAATCCTCCCGCATTCCTGCCGGCGCGCGCGGATCAGCAAAGAAAATGCGAGCGAGTAAAACGCCAGCGCGTAAAAACAAAGCGCAGCCCGAGGTAATTATCTTCGACGTTGACGGCGTCCTTGTGGACGTCCGCGGATCGTTCCATGCGACCGTGCTCGAAACGGTCCGCTTTTTCACGAAGAAGCGCGTGACGCGCGCGGAACTCCACCGCTGGAAGAACCGCTCCGGCTTCAACGACGACTGGAAGCTCTCGACGGCATGGGTGCAATCGCTGGGCGGCAAGTTCGAGTTCGACGAAGTGAAGCGCAAGTTCGTCGAGCTTTACTGGGGCAAGAATGGGAAGGGAAATGTCGCGCGCGAGAAGTGGCTTCTTCCGCGAGCGGCCCTGCGGCGTCTGGCGAGCCGCGCCGAACTCGCGCTCTTCACCGGGCGCGTTCACGCCGAGGCCGATTACACGCTCGACCGCTGCCGCGTGCGCGAGTTCTTTCACTCCATTGTCACCGTTGAGGACGTAACGCGGCCGAAACCGGACCCGGAAGGGTTGCTGAAAATTCTGAGGGGGCGCGATCCGGCCAAGGCGCTTTATCTGGGGGACAATGTTGACGATGCGATCGCTTCCCAGGCGGCACGAATATCATTCCTCGGCATCCTGCCGCGCAATAGCGCCGCGCGCCGTGCCCGGTGCGCTTTGCTAACAAAACACGGGGCGATGGCGATCCTGGGAGACGTGGGCGAACTCGAGGCATGGCTCGCACGTCCCTGACCACCGACAGCGCCAGAACTTCCTTCCTAGCAACGGTATAGGACGAATAGCTAGTACTAAAAACGACACCAGTACCATTGCCCACGCTGGGCTCAACCCCCAAAATTCCTAGCACGGCGGGATTACGCCCCGAGGAACATGGCCGACAACAATACACGCCAGACAGCAGCTCGCGCGTTCGTGCGCAGCCTGAACATTCTGCTCAAGTTCGCGCGGATGTACGACTTCGGCCATCCGCGCACAGTGAAGCAGTACGACACCGCGTGGGCTGAACTGCGCATCGCCCTCGGCACGGACGACGAAGCCGGCATGTTGCTGGCAGTGTCCGGAGACCAGCTTCTTCTCGATGGCACGCCCCTGGATTCGGCCGCGGCGGAGAAAAGCTTCGCGCGCATGCTCTCGGTGGCCGGCATCGCCAGCGTTCACTTTTCACCGAAGCTGACGCACGCCAGCCTGCAAAAATTCGTCCGCGCGTTTCCAACCAGCACCGGCTCGAAGCCCGCACAACTCGCAGAACAAATGAAGGAAGCCCTCCAGGGCGATCCGCATATTCACGTTAATGAAGTATGCTTCGTGCCAGCGGATTCGGCTGTGGCGAAGTCAACCATGGCGGCCCAGCTTGCTGCGCGAACGCTGGGGATGAATTCCAATCAGACGGACCAGCTTCTGAACGATCCCGAAAAATTGCTGCAATTGATCGTCGCTGCCGAAGGCACGAAAGGCGGAGGTCCAGGCGGCGGTGGCCCTGGCGGAGGCGGTTCCGGGTCCGGCGGATCTGGTCGAGGTGGTTACGGCCGAGGCGGCTCTGGCGAAGGCGGTTCCGGGTCTGGCGGTTCTGGCGGCGGTGGGTACGGCAGAAGCGGTTACGGCGGAGGCGATTACGCCGGAGGTGTTGCCGGAAGCGGCGGTGGAACTGGATCGGGAGGCGGAACTGGTTCAGGCGGTGGCTCCGGCTCAGGCGGTGGCCCTGGATCGGGCGGCGGCCTTGGACCGGGAGATGGAACTGGTAGCGGGGGCGGGACCGGATCGGGATTTCATGGCGGTGGCGGCTCAGTCGGTGGCGGGTATGGAAGTGCACCCACAGTAGCCGGACCGGTCGGCGCGGTATACGGCTCGGAGGTCCCGGGCGGAGGCGGTGGATCAGGCTGGAACATCGTCGGCGGCACTGGCGGTGGTGGCGGAACCCGCCTTGATCCAAACGCAGGCGGTTTCTGGCTGAAGGACGACGCTGGTGGTTCGGCTGCGCCGGGCACGGGCGCGCCTGGGGCTGGCTTGAGCGGGCCTGTTTCAAGTGTGGGAGCGGGAGCACGGACGGGCGAAATCGGACCTGGATATGGTCCCGGGTACGGGCCGGGAAGTGGACCTGGCAACGGATCAGGCGGCGCCGGTAACGCAGCAGGCGGCCTCGGCAACGGTCCTGGCGGTGGTCCCGGCAACGGCATGGGTAGCGGTGGCGGCAGCGGCTCTGGCGGTGGTTCAGGCACGGGCGGTTGGCAAATCCCGGGCGTTGGCCCGAACGCGGGCCCGGAAAACCGATGGGCGAATGCTTCGACGGGGATCCGCGCAACGCGGTCGGCACGCGCAGGCGATGGTTCGATGGCAGTTGAGACCGGATTGATGACGCTGCATGAGGACGAACTGCAAGGCATTCTGCAAGTTCTGGCGCAAATTGCGCGAACGAACGACGCATCGAAAGACAAACTCGATCCCGGATCGTTTCAAACGCGGCTTTCGACCCTGCCGCGGCGCGCTCGATTCACGGTGAGCCAGGCGCTATCGGCGCTAGCGGCGCAGGCGCCCTCGGAATCGTCGGACAAACCAACGCTGCTGAAGCTCGCGGAGCACATCGCCGTGCGGTTTGCGCTGGAAAGCTACGAACGCGGCGACCTGAAAGTGAACGCAGTGCGCCAAATGCTGGATGAAATGAACGGCGAGCTCGATGGACTGCGGAAGATCCTCGGCGTTTATGAAGAGAAAATGGCGCGCGCCGGAATTCACACACAGTCGCATATGGAAGTGCTGGCCCAGGAATTCTGGTCGCAGGTTCCCGAGGAGAAAAAGAAAACCGTGCTTGAAGGGCCGGATGCATGGTGCGTTCCCGCGGTCCGCGTGCGCGAGCATGTGGATGCGCTGATCGCGCGCGATGAAAAGGATTCGGCCGAAAGCATCCTGAAGAATTATGCGAACGGCATCAAGAACAAGAACACGGAAGCGCGGCGCCAGACGGCGATGGGGCTCGCGGAAATAGCCGGTCTGTACGCGAAGTCGAGCGAGCAGCTCTTCATGGACACGATTCGCGAGATTGGATTGCAGCTGGCCGAGGAAAAGGATCCGCAGCTGCAAAGCCTGGTGGGCGCGGCGTTCGTACGGCTGTCTCAGGAAGCGACGAAGAACCGCGCGTACCCAGCCATTCAGCGGTCGGTCGAATTAATTGATTATGTTGAATCGGAGCGGCCCGGAAGCGGGAAGAGTTTGCGGCCCCGCATCGGAGTGGAAAACCGTCTGCCGGAATTCATCGAAGAATCGCTGAAAAGCGGGAACGTGCCGTCCGGCTTAAAGGACCTGATGCGGCGAATGCCGGAGCCGGCGGCCGAACAGGTGGCGACGCGCTTCAGCCGCGTGGGATTCCGCGAGGATTGCGAACTTCTGGTTTCAATGATGGAAGTGCTCGGGCCTGAAGGTCTCGATCACCTGCGCAAACAGCTTAGCGAAGGCAGCCAGAACGTCGCCATTGACACGGTCGGAATTCTTGCGCGAATGGACATCGAGACCGTCGAGAAAATTCTGCCGGAGCGAATGAGGGAATGGAAACGGACGGCGCACGATCGCGTGGTGCGGCAACTCGCTTCGAGCGGATCGCCGGAACGCGGACGATTGTTGCTGCAACTCTTTGACATCCTCGACGCGCTGATTCGGCCGCTGGCAGTGGATGAGATCGGCATGAGCGGTGAAAAATCGGCCGACATGCGGCTGCTGCGAATCGCCGAGGGAGACCTGCCGAAAGGCTCCACTGATTTCCTGCGGTTGAAAGCGATGGAAGCGCTCGGCCGGCTTCGCACCTCGGGTGCCGAATCAATCCTGCGCAGGGTCGCCGAGGCGCGAAAAGCCTGGCGCTGGGCGAATCCTTCCGAGCTGCGAGTGGTCGCGGCGCAAGCGATGGAAAAAATAGACTCCGAGTGGGCGCGCGATTTTATTCCGCGAAGCGGGCTTAACGTCGCGGACTTTTCGATCGAATTGCTCGATGCCGATCCAAATTCATCGGCCATCCGTCAGCGGCGATATCCGCGGCTCCGGCTGGAACATTCGATGTCCGCCACCACAACCAACCTGCGCGAAAATTGCCGCCTGGAAATACCCGAAATGGCGCTGGGAGGCGGCGTCGCGCTTTGCGAGCAAAGCCTGCACCCCGGCAGCGTGGTAGACATCCGGTTGAATGCAGGGGGCAAACCTGTAAAAGCCCAGACCATCGTCCGCGACGCGAACACACAGGCGCGCGCGTTTGAGGTTGTGGATATGGAACTGGAAGAGCGGTCCAAGCTGCGCAGGCTGCTCGTGCAGCTGGGAAGCGCGCAGAAGCAGACTACGGCGAAGGAACGCAGCCGCCGCGGCACACGTACGATTCCCACGGGCGGCAACAACAGCTAATCCGTTTGCGAAGGCTCTCCGTATTCTTCTTTCATCATGGGCGCGCTGTGGCGCCGCGCGGTTTCATCTCGACAGTTTCCGCGTAAAGAGCCCAGTCGAATTGCTGCGTACAGCAATAATCCCACGCTGATTGCCGCGACTGCCCAGAACTGCGGCGATTCACTTTTCACGCCGCACAATCCGACTGCCGCGAGCGCTGCAGTGACGCCGTAGAGTGTGAGCACAATCCGGCGCGCAGGCCATCCGCGCGCGCTTAGCAAGTCGCAAAAGTGAAAGCGATCCCCGCTGAATGGTGACGAGCGGTTTCGCAGGCGGCGGACCGTGGCAAGAACGGTGTCGAGCAGCGGAAGGGCGGCGCTTAGCAGCGGAAAGAACAAGATGGATCGAGTTGTGGTATGCGGGCGGTAGAGATCAAGACCCAGAAACGCGATCCCGAAGCCGAGCACGGTGCTACCCGAATCGTGAGAAATTATCTTTTTCGCATTTTCGATAAATTGGGCGTGTCAACCCGCGTGGAATTGGTTCTCTATTGTTTTCAGGCGAAGGAGTCCCGATTGCTGAACGCTCCAGCCGCCGTCCAGGCGGGACAGAATGGTTCGAATGGAGCCTGAGCCACAGAAGATCAAATGCCGCGAGGAAGATACGCCCGCGAGCCAATCGCGGCCGTGATCGGAGTGACGCCCGCGTGCTCGCCATCCGGCAACGCGACCCCATCCCGGAACGCAACGAGCTTGCCGGACGATGCCGATACGCGCTCGCCGGGCACAAGAATACCCACGAAATTAAGCGGATCCGCTGAAGATAAGGTAACGGTTTCTCCGTCAGGGGGCAGGCCGCGCATAGCACGCAGCGATTCCAGGGCGACCGGCAGGGCAAATTGCTCTCCCAAAAATCCGCTGACGAAGCGCCCGCCGCGCACTTCGCCGCGGTCTTCCAGTCGCCGCAGTGCGATCAGCAGTTCGCGCCAGCGCGGCAGGATCGTCTCCCGCGTCAGCACTTCGCGGAACACCACGCCGTATCGCCGCAGGAGCATCCAGCACGTGGCGTCGAGAGCGTTCGCGCGATCCACGGGCGCGTCGGAATAGAGCAACGACCACCTGCCGGCGCTGTGCCGCGGCCGGGTCGCGCGTCCCGAGCCGTGGCCGGAGCGCCGCTTCGGATCAATCAGCGCGCGCAGATTGTCGAATCCGTCCGCCGTGATCATCCCCGCCGCGACCAATTCCCACAGCGCAGTCTCAACTTCCGCCTTGAGTCGGCCCGTACCGCGGACGACATCCGCGAAAAACGACGCGCCGCGCTGGCGCAGGTATGACAGGGCTTCGCTCGCTGCACCGCTCAGACCCTGCGTCTCGTCCTCCGGTTTCCGGCGAGGAATCATCCAGTCGGCGTCTTCGCGCACAAAAAATGTGATCGGGGCGACGCTCGTGGGAATCACCCGGCGCCCTTCGACGGTCACAGCCTCAAGGGTTGCGGGGTGCGGAGATAGGCGTCCCCATCCCACCGCACCGGTGAGACACAGGTTATCGAGGATCTTCGGATCGTAGGCTGCGACGCGACGCGCCAGAATTTGCCGTTCCCAGGATCGGGCGGGGGCTTCGAATCCTTGCAGTTGTTGCAATGCCTCCAGCGTTCCGCGCTCGCCAAGGAGCTGGCTGCTCGGCGCCAAGTGCTGCCAGCGAAGCAACCAGCGCATGAACTGCGCCGGCGTCATCGGCTCGATCTGTTTTCTCAGAGTGCCGACAGTCAACCGGTGAATGCGCGCAAGCAGGCGGCGCTCGCACCATTCCCGTTCTTCACCTGGTGAATCGCTGAAGCGGCCGCGCAGAATCGCGCCGCTTGCTTCGAGCCGCAGCAGTGCGCGATCTATCGCGGCTGTTGGCAATCGCAGAATGTCGCCCAGGACGTTTGCCGTTGTCGGGCCGGCGTGCAACATCCAACCGGTGACGAGCGCGAGAACGGCATCGTCCGTGGAAGGCGACGCCGTTTCGATCTCCGGGAGCGGCTGCTCGAGTTGTGCTGAGGGGAATATCTGCGCGAAGCTCAGGGCGCGCTCCGCGGACACCCACACGGTCGCGCCGCTGACAAAAGCCCGCGTCGCGCGACGCTCGGACGCAAGCTGCTCGAAAAATACGCGCCATGCCGTCGCTGATTCCTGCAACATCGCGCGCAGAGGCCGTTGCTCCGCTGTAGCGGCCATATTCTGCTCGTCCGATTGTCCGTCGAACTCGGGAATCGCAACGAGGGTCAGCAGCGCGTCGTGTAACTCCTCCGCGTCGCGGACGTCCGGCCACGCATCGGCGCGCACCTGCGCGATCGCCGCGGGATCGAGCCGCCCCACCTCGGACAAAACACTCTCCGGCAGCATGCGCCGCATCTCGACCGCACGAGCCCGGCGCTCTTCCAGCGGAGCGTCGTCCAGATATGCATACGGATTCGCATTCAGGATCTCGTGCGAGAACTGCGAAGGAATCGGCGTATCAACGGCCACGCAGCGAATGCGCCCCGAGCCAATGTCGCCGAGCACGCGCTGCAATCCTTCGATATCCATAGCCTCGGTGAGGACGTCTTTCATCACCTCGCGAATCAATGGATGGTCGGGAATTTTAATTTCGCCCTCAATATTTTCCTGGCAGGCCGCCGCCTCAGGGAAGACGCCGGCGAGCAGATCGTCCGCGCGCATGCGCTGAATGTTTGGCGCCACGCGCTTGCCGCCACGGAAGCGGAGGAGGGCAAGAGCCCGACCGGCGTCCCATCGCCACCGCGCGGTGAACAGAGGCGAAGCCAGCGCCGCTTGTTCAAGCACCTCTTTTACCGATGTGGGATGCAGGAAGTGGAAAACGTCCGCGAGAGGGAAGCTGTGTTGCTCCGC